>ENA-OZGX01000061-OZGX01000061.1-human-gut-metagenome-genome-assembly--contig:-NODE-61-length-50798-cov-38.172457_pt1 | contig 50798 bp, 65 predicted proteins | sample MGYA00244040_ERZ653674 | MGnify/ENA primary metagenome ERZ653674 (study PRJEB26926, sample SAMN06165232) | human gut metagenome | biome: ENVO:00009003; feature: ENVO:2100002; material: ENVO:00002003... | reverse complement strand
TTACAGAACTGTGCCCATTTTTTATTGTTGGCTGTTACATTATTTATTAAAGCATTGTATAGGCAAAAAGCATAAGGTTTTTCTATTGAATTATTTACGAGCAACAAAAAATTGTAGCCCATTGGATAATACGTCTTATTACTACTTATGAGGTTGTATTTGGCGCGCATTATTTCTTCATAATTGCCTTCAAACTTATTTTTTACCTCTACAGTTATATATTCGCTGTTGATAAATGCTTGTCTTAGGTCTAAACCTTCTACTCTGTCGCTCATTATTTTTTGTACGAGCTTCTCTATTCCTTCGGCCACAGTCCATTCGAAGGTATGGCAAACCATAAGTTTGCTGTCATACTCAAATTCAACTGTAAAAACGGCCCAATTCATAGATAGGGTGCTTACTGCTCCCACTATATCTACCTTTATGCCACTTATTTCTACCATAATTATTGTTTTTATTATTTTTTTTCAATATGCAAATATACTATATTTTTTCAAACTATAAAAATTCTCGCAGCATTTTTTTTTGCGGGAATGCAATTTTTGCGAGAATAGTTCCGTAACTGATTGATTTTCAACGTAAACAATGAGCGAGAATCGTAACTGATTGATAGTCAATGAGTAAACAATAGAAACAATGGGAACAATGCTCTATATTCCTCTACCAAGTTACAATTAGTTGAATATATAATTATTTGTATTAAGTCTATAATAATATATCTCAAAAATAAAAGATTTATATTTTTATTGTTTACATTGTTTATAGGTGGTCTATCTTATTGAAAATCAATCAGTTACGTGATAAACAATGATTGTTTACAATCGTTTCTCATTGTTTCTACCACTTTGCGAGAGTGCCTGAAAAGAACGCTTTTGCGATTTTGACTTGTAGCCACTTTGCGAGAATGGAGACTAAACTCTCAAAATTTTTCTGGATATTTGGATGAGTACCAGAATATATAAGGGGGGTGCCCCGGTGCCGCACAGCCAGGGGCCTAAATTTTTACAGTTGTTAACAAATATGCCTCCGTCCCCTCTCGCGCGTTCTATCGCGCTTTGGCTTGGTGCCTGAATGCTTATATGCCTAACTGGCTTTGAGCGCGATACGGAATGATTATGGATGCGAGGGCATGGTGCCTGAGTGCTAGGTACCACGTTGCTCTCTGCCTGAAACCAGCTATCAGCCAGACAGCCAGACACCAGCTATCAGCCAGACAGCCAGACACCAACAAAGTTTAACAAACATTTAACACAATGTAACATAGCAAAAATGCCATACCTGAAAAATTTTTATATAGTACTAGCTACCTGCTACCAGCCCATTAAAAAGTGTTAAAACAACCAGGCAATTAACCTTTTTTTAACATGATAATTTTCCTATGTAAAAAATTTAGCAGGTACCAAAAATAACTGAAAATTTTTATCCAAAAACTTTCAGGTATCGGAGAAAGTTTGTATATTTGCATATCAAAATTAAGCTGGAGAGCTTACTAAAGTTACTAACAAATTTTAACGAAAAAAGTTGCTCAAAAACTTTCTGGTATCAAAATAAATTAGTACTTTAGCAATAACAAAAGAGCTACAGAGCTCAAAATGCTGGTTACAAAATTTAGCACACCCACACTGAAATTTTAACATAAAAAATTTTCGTGGCTCGGAAAAAATTAGTAATTTAGCAATATAAATAAAACGGAAATAATATAACAGTAATGAAAATTAACAGAAATTATCGTTTCGTCCTGACAGTTCTGGACAACGAGAAAATTAACGCGGGAGAAATCCGTATTGACAGCTGTGCTGTAACCGGCGAGAGAATGTTTGCCAGCGAATGCCATTATTATGCCGAAAAAAATATTTTGGAATGCCTGAAAGAGGCCGACAAGAGAAATGACCTGGGCAGTTATTACGGCCATACGTACTGTATTTATAAGGAAAACAAGTCGAAAAAGGAAACAATCGAACGGGAGGAGGACGGCAAGAAAATTGTCGAAACGAGAGAAATACCGGGAGAGGCAATGCTGCTCGAAATAATAACCGTGGACGAAAACGGCGTGACCATTCGATAAGGATGGCCGCCACAGCCCAGGCCGGGAAGGCTGCACAGGAGTTCGACTCTCCTGCTGGGCACAATTGGCAATATTGCCGAGAGAATTAAAATAACAGGAGAATTATGACACAATTACAGCAATTTTTGTTTGAATTATCGTTCGGACAGACCAGGAGAATACGCGAATATATGCTGAAACGATATAACGTGTATTGCGGCTCAATGAAAGACCTGGAGCAGGCCATAAATGATTATATACCGAACGAGGATATATTAGAAGAGCTGTCAGAAGTATTGGCATGACAGGAGAGTCCTGCGCGGGAGAATGGCCGAGAGAAAACGGCATCAGTGGCTCAACTCCACTGGCAGGAGCAAACATTAAATTTACAGTAATATGAGCAAGAGAACTTACATGTATAATGTGGTGCTGCAGGCAAATGACGTCTGCCCACTGGGCGAGCTCCTTACAGACAAAGAGCTCGAGAGAATGAAGCTGCATAACTGCAGACGCGATTGGCCGACTACAGCCAAAGTGGCAGTAAAAACAGGAGAAACATATTTCAGCTTTGGAGTACGTTTTGCCGAGAGTTATGAACTAATAAAACCAGGAGAATGAACAGCAAGAGAACTTACGTTGCCACATTTTGGCGTGGCAATCCGCAACTGAAGAATGGTGGCTATTATACGACAAAGGAGTTTCAAGCCGTGTCGCATAAAGCAGCCGAGAGACAGGCCGAGAGATACGCTAAAAGTATAATTTACGGCAGTTTAGACCTCGTAAGTGTTGAACTAAAACAAGAGAACAGCAATGGAAAATAACAGAAGTAAATTTGAATCACACGGCTATTTGATAAATGGCATAGCTGAAAAGCTGGAAATTCAAATCAGCCAGTCAGGAGACGTGGCTCGTTACCAATCCACAATACAGTGGTCTTTAAGAGGCACGGAAATAATTCACGGTCGTCGGCAAAAAATACGCTACTCCAAGAGAAATAACCGCCCGTATATAACAATGTTCGGCAAGAGACTTTATTTAACCAATTTTATGCGTAATAATTATGGTACAGAAAGATTTTAGATTTGAGTATATGCTGCTTGACCGCCTTCGCTGCGATTGCGAGTATTATCTCGGTTATGGCGGAAAATGCGCAAAACAGCTTTGGGCTCACGGCGAGCAGAAACAAATCGATAAAATGCGAGAGCTTTACGATTTGTTGCCGATAAAACCTGAATGGCTTACAAGAGAACAGATTGACGAATATGCTGCAAAAATGGGAGCCAAATAACAACCAACATTTTTTAACGAAAAAGTTCCCAAAGCAGTGGTTTAATTCAAATAAAAGTAGTATATTTGCATATAACTTAAAAGATATAAAGATATGGAAACAAAAGTTTATTACGTAGCAGTTACATTTGGCACAATCTTTCAGCCCACGATTATGGAGAAGTTCGACAACCTGACAGACGCAGAGAGCTATGCGGCTCTTATGTGCCGCACGAAGAAAGCACGATACATTGTGCTTGAACAGCAAACAGAATGGGACGGCACTTCTCAAGAGAATGCATAACCTTAGCCGCTGCAAGAGGATTGGCTTTAAGCGTGGAGCGATACCACCAGCGGCACAAATTCAATAACAATTCAAAATTTACAGCATTATGGTAACAGTAAAATTTTCAACTAACAAGCTGGACAACGGAACATTTCTTATATTTCCTACTGTCCTGGTAGACAAATCGGAGAAGAAGACAAAAGTGGCTATTACAATCTGCTTTGCATGGATAAATGGCTTATTTGAAGTTGGTATCAAGTGGAGCCGCAAGGTAACTAACCAAGAAACAGCTCAAGACAATGGCAGTGAAGAAAAATGAAATGTTCGTAACGGCTTATCGTCTTCAAGTTGAGGTAACTCGAGAGAACTTGAACAGCATGGAGGACTTCGTAGAAGCCATTTCGGATTGCGCTATCGTGTCCAATGAAGAGGGTTATGTAGCTATCATAGTAGCGTCTTCGGACGCCTTAGGGACCACGAAATTGGCAAATATGGCACTTAAATTCTTTGGTAAAGAAGGATATTCTATAAGTACGTTAGGACTCCTGGGGCCGTTTAAGAAATAAAGAATTACGGTTGACATTTTTTAGCATAGAAACAGATAAAAAAATACTCAAATAATTTTTCTAGTTCGAAAATAGTTTGTATATTTGCATATCGAAATTAAATAAATAACGTTTTAATAACAATTCAAAATTACAGTATTATGGCAACAGAGAAATTTGCTCAGATGACAACCAAGAAGCTGAACGCCCTCATGGCAACAGCAAGTGACGAAGACAAGAAGGCTATCGAGGCCGTACTCGCAGCCCGTGAACAGGCTCAGGCTCCTAAAGCCGCCGAGGATATTGTCGAAGCTCCCGCTGAGGCACCTGCAGCAGAGGAAACTCCGCTTACTCCCGAAGAGGAAGCAGCTATCAAGGCAGCTGAAGAGAATGGCGGACTCAACCCGCTCTACAATGGCAGCAAGGCAACTCAGGAGAAAAAGCCGAAGATGACTGACGAAGAGCGTCACACTTTGGCCGAAGAGCTGAAGAAAAACATCAATCATCGCTGTCAGGCAGTTCCTTTCAACACTGCAGAATGGGTTGACGGTTACATTGCCGGAGTGATTGAAGAGAAGCGCAGCAACAAGGTGCTCTATGCAATCAAGACCGACGACGGACACCGCATCGTTAAGGTGCATGACAGCAATCTCGTTCGTATTTTCGACGAGGTGGTTGAGCCGGAGAAGAAGGTCCGCACTCGCAAATCAAAAGACGGCGGTGTTGAGAAAGTTGAATGGACACCGGAAGCAATCGCTACTGCAGTAAATGAAGTTATCGGTAACGTCGGCAAGGCGGTTAAATTCGAGAAGTACCGCACGACTGACCCGGAGACTGGCGAGGAGAAAATCGAGTACAACGAAGGCCGTATCGTGGCTATCGTGCCCGACAAGCGCGCTCAGCGACTTCTCTACCGCATTTCAGTTCCTGCTCCGATTGAGGGCAACCCGCTGGCAACCAAAATCATGCACAAGGTTGTTACCGCAGACCTCGAAATTGCTGAGGCATTCGATGCCGAAGGCGAAGAGCTCAACAAAAAGTATTGCGAGCGCCGTGAGGCCGCAGCTACTCGCACCCCGCTCACTCCTCAGGACCGCTTCGTAAAATGTGAAGAGGCTTTGAAGAAGGCCGAAGAGAAGCTGCAGAAAGCAACTGAAGAGCTGGAAGCTAAAAAGCAACAGCTCGAGGATGCTCGCAAGGAGCTGGATGAATGGCTCGCAGGCCAGGGTGCTAGTCCTGCCGAGGTTCCAGCAGAAGAGACAGCCGAAGCTCCCGCTGAGGTAACTGAAGAGACAGCCGAAGCTCCCGCTGAGGTAACTGAAGAGACTGACCCGCTTGCATAATTACAGTTAGTTTCTCCCAACGAAGCCGCTCTACCGCTTAATGGTAGAGCGGCTTTTTTGTATACTTATATTTAACTACGGCACCGCTTTATACATAAACAGCTTTAATGCCGCTGTTGTTATAAATGTTAAAATATGTAAACGCTCAGAAACATGCTTCTTTCGCGTTCTAGGACACTTTTAGGTTTAAGATGTATATTTATATGGGTCAACTCATTTGGACGCGATAGAGGTCAAAAGAAGTGTATCTATCTATGAATTTTTATTGAGCCTAAAATATAGATTTGATATGTTCCACAGCATTATGGTTTGTGAGCTTTACAGCAATATAGATAGCCGTTAAATTTGAGGTAAAAAGTCGACTCATTCTCGTGCGTTCTAGGACACTTTTATTTTGAGCCCATATAAATATACATTTTCAAAAAGAAATGAGGAGAGAATGAACGAGAGGCATGAAATTTCATATATTTTTAGGCTATCTTAATATATAAAATTCAAGCCATTGCAGCAATGAACCAGATGAAAAATTTTTATGTTAAAAGTGTTAAAACAGTGTTCTATATCAAATTTATTTAGTACTTTAACCTATAAAAGAATAAAGATAAAACTGTTAAAAAGTGTTACATACTAGAACAATTGGTTGCAGCTTGGCCCTATGGGTTAGGCAGTTCGAACCTGAATGCTCGAACTGTGTTGGGCGTACGCATAACGGCTTATGCACCGGATGCCAACACCGGAGTTCTACGCTAGTAGTAAAATTGGCCGAGAGAATATCCGCCACAGCTGGACAGGAGAATGGCCAAGAGAATAACAGGAGAAACGTTGAACAATTTTAATATAAAAAGCAATATGGAAAATATCGAACAAGAGAATACCCAAGAGGTACAGCAAGAGAATAACTTGCTTGAAGGAGCTCAGCCTGTTGCTCTTTCAGAAGAAACAACAGAAATGCCACAAGCAGTTCAGTTAGTACAGCCCAAAGAAGCTATAGATAATATGGCAGAAATTGAAAGGCAGTATCGTGAAACAATTGAGCGGGAGAATATATGAGCCAATTTAGACTTGATTACAGCCAAAAGCAGGAAATGCAAATTTCCAATGATGCATTTTTCTATTTGCTTGAGGAGGAAGAGCCGCTTGATGAAGAAAATCTCGAAGAAGCACAGGAAATACTTGCAATGTTTCCTCACGGCTTTTACATAGAAGAGAATTGGAAAGCCGTTGAAGACTCAGACCTTATTGAATGTGTCTTTGTTCCGTATGTTGAAGATGATATGGACTTTGATGAATATATGGATTGCGGACCTTATCTTCAGGAGCAAATAAAATGGCTTGATGCTAATACTATCCGAGTGTGGTGGTATAGAGTAAAAACTGGCGTAAGAGAATTGCGAGGTGATTTTAAGGTTTATACCAATAAATTTGGGCATAGATGCTTTCATACAGGAAATCAAGACCAGGAATTTGAGGCAGGAAAAATGAGCCTGTATTTTCTGAAGCATTTTAAGAAGAAAAATAGCTAATAGCCTAACAAGAGAAATATAGCGGGAGAATACATTAAGTAATTTCCCGCTATTTTTTATTCTTCCCGTATAACGAGAGAATAACCTAAAGTTCGCTTAGTTACAATCGATATTCTCTCATCCATTTTAAGATAATTTCGTAAATGGCATATATTTACATCTAAGCTACGTTTATTCCAGTAATTATTTTCCCCTCGCCATAGTCTTTGCATTATTACACTTGTTTGTAATACCTCGCCTTCATAGGCACAAAGTAAAGCGAGCAGTTGAGTTTCTTTGGCAGGAAGCTTTATTTCAGTGCTATCTATAATAAGTGTATCATTAAGAACATCAAATCTGTAATTGCCCAATTGATAAGCATTTTGAATTGTTCTTGTTTTTATGCCGCACCTTTTAAGAGCTATATTTATTTTGCGCACAAGTATTTCAAGATTATACGGTCTGATTATATAGTCATCTGCTCCTTCATCATAAGCTTCAATTATGAATTGGTATTTTGACAAATCAGAAACCATAATAACAGGCGTAGACTTATCTGCTTTGCGCAGAATTTTCAATAAAGATAAATTGCCTATACCTACAGATTTATAATGGCTTAAAATGCATAAATCGTAACCGCCATTTTTTATCTTCTGTATTATATCTTCTCTGTTTGAAGTTATAACATCAAAACCATAGAATATAAGATAATCAACCATTATGCTACAGTCTTCATCTTGATAAACAAGAATTTTCGGTTGTGATATAGCATCTTTAGAAGTTTTCATAAATTGTCAATTTTATTTTTTAAGTCGTTAAACAGTATTTCAAACCAAAATGGATTTAGTCTAAGTAAGTCAAAATAAGAATATACGCCTTTACGAACTATCATAGAGGCATATTTTAATTCTTTTTCTGCTCTTACCTTATTATGCATATTATAAGATGCGACGGCCTTATCTATGTTTATAAGATAATTTGCATATTTTATTGACTTTTGAAGCTCTGCTTGTTCTGTATTCTGCTTGAAATAATAAGGTATATCAGGCATTGCCCAGAATGTTTGTCCTTCACCATACTCTTCACTTGCTCTATATAAAAAACCAGGACACTCTTTCATTGACTCTGGATATATCATCTTACAAATCCTAATCCTTCTTGGTATTAAAGGATTGATAAGAGTTGCTAATCTTTTATTTATATAAGTTGCATATTTCTCTATCATTCTAGTATGCTCAGCAGTAAGTAGAGTTATAAGCAACTTAAGATTATCATTTCCTATAGGGTCACTAAGCCGTAAATAATCCTGATTAAAAGCCATTCGTTGTATGGCAATTCTATCTTCTTTAAGCTTTCTGCGTTTTGCTTCTCGAGTTCTCTGTGCTTTTTTATAGGCTTCAATGATAGCAGGCTTACTGAAGAAATACTTACCGAATTTTCGCCAAGCATCATCTCCATAGTAAGCCTCTATCATTGCATTTTCTTCTGACTCAGATAATTCAGTATGCTCTTCTTCAAGTTCTATCTTTTCAATAGCCTCATTTTGAGTTTCCTCAATTTCTTCATCATCACCTTTTATTTCACTGAGAAACTCAAGATATTCCTTATCTGTTAAGTCACCATATCTTTCTTCAATGTTTTCCATGCCAGGTAAACAAGTGCTTAATTATATCTTTGCCAACTGTTTTTTCAAGCATTCCAAAATAGGAAATTGCTAATACCAATCTTGCTACTTTATGAAGCAGCCAAGAGGCAATATATACCGGAGCATATACTACTCCAAGGCATACCCATATGAATTTAGCTATCTTTTTCATATTAGTTATCTTTCTTTATACCTACTACTTGTTGTTTACCTTCTTGCTCTTCTTCAGCTTGTTTTAGTTCAACATAGGTTCTATGAAAAGCTTCATCGCCTATTCCTTTAATAAAGGTTCTAAGCACAGAAGGATATTCATTTGTATCTATAGTTTTATCAACTACTTTAACATAGAGAGCCGCAAGAACTTTAGGCCCAAATACTTTCTTTTCTTGAAGTCTCTCAATAGGACCTCTTTTGAATTGAACACCTGGATGCTCATTCATTATCTTTGTGCGAGTTAGGAATAAATCCTTAATCAAAGCCTCAATGTGCTTTTCAAACTGAGGCATTTGTACCACATCAATTACCTTTAAGTCTGCTACTTTCATTCTTCCAATTTTTTAAGCTGTTCTTTATAAAAATTTTCTTTCATATCCCAGTGCCTTTCATATATATGAAGGTCATGAGCAAAGTGGTAATATGTGCCTATAGGCAAACCAAGTTCGTCAGCTACTAACTGTTGAAGCTTAGTCCAGCAATACTGGTCATTGCAAAAGCCATAAATCAAATCATTGCTCCTCATAGTTACGCACATATCAAGAGCATCAATACCAGGCTTAATATCAAATCCGACTGATAGCGTACAAGGTGTATCATACTTATAGTCATCTTTTTCTTTGCCATCAAATATAGTAAACCAAGCTTGACGAGTATCTTTATTCTCTTTAAGCTGTTCAATGCACTTTGCCAATTGGCCATTGCGAGTCCACTGCCATCCGTAATTAGAATTGACAATGTTATCTCCACCATGCATTTTATCCCACATAGGAGCATGCTTTTTAATTTCAGCTACACTCCTATCTCCAGACATATACCAGGCATATTCGCGCTCTGCATATCGTTCGCTGAATTTACGCCATTCTGTTGTTATGACGCGTTGCTGAGGATTAAGTAAATAAAAACCAACATTGTAAACAGCTTTTGTTCCAACATTAGTATTTACTCCTTGGCCCATTATAAAACCATATAAATCCTCAAAGGCTTCTGTTGCATTTTTATAAACTATATTCATAACTATTTTACCCAAATTTGTTTAACACTCCAATCGTATCTTTGCCGAGATATTTTAAAAGTCTCAGCCTGTTTGTAGGTATTAAAGTATCTTAGTAATTTACCTACTGAGTCAAATACTCCATATTGCATTTTTCCCATACTAATCCCATCCTCCTATATTATACATCGATAACTCATCATCTTTAGGTGTTGTATTTCTAATAGCGTCAAGTAACTTTTTCTTTGATTCTCTACAGAGGTTATAGCCATAACCCTTATACCAGTATGAGCGCTCCCAAGTAGATATTGGAAAAGGAATTTTGTTGTCTAGTACTAAGCGCTTTTGATGCAAGTGCTCAAAAAAATCTCTATGATATAGTAGCATATATTCCCAATGCCATTTATCATCGCTGTCATCAAAAGGAAAATCTTCACTCTCATCAGCGGGCATACTAGTCACATTATCAGGAACTATCTCCTTGTAATATGCAAACTTAGTAATGGTAAAGTCGAAATTATTCAGAATATCTTCAGGCGTTCCAAATACTGATTCAATAAGTTCTACCCACATAGAACTGCCTTTTTCTTGAAAGGCACAAGCCTTGTTATTTCTATATTTAAAAGTCCATGTGCCCTCTTCAACTAAACTATTAAAGTGTGCAACAGCCTCATCAAAATCAGATTGATTGTGAAAGAAAATATCTACATCTTTCACTTTTTCTCTTGAGAGAATGTTCTTAAAACAACCGCCAGCTATAAAGCCTTTATGACCTTGCATATATTGGTCTAAAAATCTGAGAAACCAAAAGTTTTCAGGTATATTTTTTATATATTTATTCTCCACATTATTCGCAGCATCTGCTATTTTTTCTTTGCCTGTCATGCTATCAACCTATTAGTGTTACTGTTATAAACTCTAAACAACAATTCTTCGGCTTCATCATTCATGGCTTTGCATATAGCTAATGCTTCTTCCATGGATAAATCTTTGAGCTCTTCATCGTCATCATTAAAAGCAATTTCACCAGTTATTACTCTAATTTCAAATGAATTGGTTAAAGCAAATGTTTTAGCTGCGTCAAGCGCTTGTGCGCATATATAGTGCACGGCCTCCCAATATATGTATGATAAAGTATTTGAGCCATCCAGTATCTTGATATATAATTCTCTCAACTTTTCAGGCTTAAACATACCTTGCTCATCCATTCGCCTATATTCAGCAAGCCATCTTCCATAGCCATTTGTTGCTCTAAATCTGTTAGCATAAACTGCTACAAATCTGAGAAACTGGTCTGTATAAATAACCTCTGGTATTTCTACTGCTTTCTTTTTCATTGCTTAAGATTTATATATTCTCGCGCGCTCTAGAGCCCATGCATTTTTCTGAATATATTTCTTTTGTTTCATACTTTGCATGCGATATTACGCGCGAGAATAAGGCATAAATCAATTTATTTAATAACTTCCAGTCGAGCCCAGAGCTCCATCACCTCTTTCGGAGGAACGGCTAAAAAGCTCTGCTTCAGGTACTTCTTCAAGTCCTTCGTAAGACACAGGCACAAGAATAAACTGTGCTATCTTCATACCTGGCTTAATATGGGCTTTGGCTCTACCAACATTCACAACATGGATATGTATCTCTCCTTGGTAGTCTTCATCGACAATTTTGGCGCCAAGTATAACAATACTTTCAAACGCCTCTGCCTTTGGTGTTCTACCGGCTTCAAGGCATGCCCATTTAGAAGTTACTACACCTGATTTGTCAGCGGCCATAAGCATATAGCCCTCGGGAATTTCCATCTTAATACCAGACGGTATAAGAAGGTCATTTCCTGGATTGACTATAAAACCTTTGCTATTACCAAAGTTAGGAACAAAAAAATCAATTCCTGCTGCTTTACCGGTTCCTCTCGTTGGAGACTTTACATTTCTTACTTTTGCAAACTTCATGGCTACATCATTTTAACAAGTTCTTCGACTGCGAGTGCCATTGCTTTTTGCATACATTCTACAGCCTCTTTATTCTTTCTACCATACTCGGCCAATCTAGATTTTTCAAAAGCTTCGGCTATAATAGCTTCAATCTTTGCAGCTTTAGGATTAGAAGCGTTAATGCCATGCTTATCCATGAGCTCTCTGTTGTACTCATACTTAATGCCTCCTTCTACAGGAACAAGCTTGGCTATTTCTGCATGAGTATTTGACTTTCTACTTGTAGGAATTGTAATAACAATTTCCTGATTGGTAGTCATGCACATATCCGTGCATATTTCCATTACTTCGCCAAAGTGGCGCTTAAACTCACGTGGAGTTACTGAAATTAAACTTTTCATATTCTTATTACATTAAATCGTCATCGAATAAAGTTGGTTGTTCTACTGGAGCTTTAGGAGCTTTTACATCTCCAGGTTTACGCTTCAATACCCAAAGAGTATTGCGCGCCACATCAGGGAACATAGGAGCCATGATATTAGCAATAAGGTTTGAGTCATAATACTCTTTAAGAGCATTAAACATTTTCTGCTGCCAATCATTCATAAGAGGCTTGTAGTCTTTCATTGAAGCAAATGTGCCAAACTTCTTTACAATAGTAAAGTGTTGAGACAATATAGCTTCAAGCTCCCAATGGTCAAACTCTTGTACATCAACCCCACGGCCATCGCCAGAGTCATAGGTGTGATTACCTGCTGCTCCTACTTCTGGGTCATAGTTAGGAGTTGAAAGGTAATAAGTAGCATTGTTATTACCACATGCCTTAAAGTTCTCAAGGAATACATGAGCATTCTGTTTGCCTACATGCTCAAGCACTTCAAATGCGCAAACCTTATCAGCGTTAAACTGACTAAAATCCATATAGTTTTTGACAAGGTCAGCTACATAGAAATGAGCCCAAGGCACATCCTGATACTTCTCGGCCGCTTCATTGATAGTCTTTTCGCGAATATCAATGCCGATATATTCTTTCTGCTTGAACTTGTTTCGATACAATACTTCAAGCAGGTTAGCCGCTCCACAGCCGAAGTCTACGATTGACTCGCCAATCTTTGCTTCCTTAAGGATGTGTGTCCAACGCAAGTAATGCGCAAACTGGTCTCTGTGGAATACGTGACGCTCAAAGGCCTGGTCTGGTCTGAGGTCTGTTGTATTATACACTTTCGCCATAATTAAAAACTGTTTATTTATTGAAAATATCTTTATGCTCTTCCAGATAGTCATTCATAGAGCCCATGTAAGCTACTGCATCAAGAAGATTATCCTCTTTGTGTGCATAAGCCTCACGCGATAACTTAAGAGCTATCATAGCTCTATACATACCAGCAGTTGTTATTTGTTGGTCTTTGGGTGACATCAGATTATAAAGAGCAGCAGCTCTTTCCATTGATGCCTGGAATGGCCCGTATTGACGCTCTTTTTCCTCTGAGCGTTCATTTACAATCTTGTTTGCTTGTTCTAAGATGTTAGCCATGATTATTTACCGTTTTTATAGTTAATACAATCCATTTTACAAGAGTCGGCCAATAGCTTATGAACTTCTGGGTTGTTCCATAGAGAATTCATAAGATAAAGCTGTGCATCTTTCTTATATATTTGAGCTTTTGTATATTGTTCTAAAGCTTCTATATACTTAGTATTTTGGCCTATAGCACTATTCATATAGACAATACATAAAGCTTGTATTACTATGATAACACATAGTCCGATAATTATTTTCTTCATTACACTACTAAATTTTTAAGTTCTTCTTTTAATCTTCTTGCATCTGCTCCTCTAAATGTTTGAGCATTGGCCAAGAAGTATCTTGTAATATCTCCGGCCGTCTCAATTCCATATAGAGCTTCTGGGTCTGTTGTATCAAGTGTTAATAATGCCTCAAGATAAGGCACTGCTCCAAAGTATACATTCATCCAAGTTGACTTTACGTCTCTGGCTATTTGCTGAAATGTTCTTTTCTTGTCCATTTTTCTATTCTTATTTTAGATATGCAAATATACTAATTTTCTCCGAGAATAGAAAATTTTTCCTCATAAAAATTACATATTTAACACTTCTTAACTTGGCCACGCATTATACATTTTCTGGGTATTCCAACTGCAGCAGTTCTTTGCAGTATTGAATAACCTGAATATAATTGTTATATACTGCTTGAGTTATTATTCTCCGTTGAAGTATAGTGAGCTTATTCTTAAGAATATACTTATTTATATTCATAGATAAAGCCTTATCATTACATCTTCTTTTGTCATCCAGCTCAATAGCTAATTGGGCATAGTGGATGCATTTCCTTATATCCTGAGCACCATTTTTATTTTTATATCTACTGATATATTTTATTATACAGCCTTGGATAAAAGAACATCTAAGAGCAGCTATTAGCTCTATTGGCTGAAAAGCCATATCCTTGTAATGGCTTCCGCCTACTTGACTTTCTATTGCTTTCATGCCTTTACTCTATTTAGCGCGGTTGCAAAATCTCGTTTCTCAGGAATAAGCCCGTTATATACTCTCAACTCATCCATCAACATTACAGAATTGTAATGGTCTGGAAATGCTTTTTTAATTCTATAGGTTGTCTCTTTGCTGAGTATGCCTTTTTCACCTTCTGTGGCTATTTCTATATATCCAAGTTTTACAAACTTGTATACGTAAGCAGTCACTGAATTTCTACCAGGCTCATTGCCTAATAACATTTCCTCTGAGCTGATAACATTTCCTATGTTATCATTCACCAGCTTAATCATTCTAGAAAAAACTGGAATTGCTTTACCATTTCTTCCCATATTATATGAATTTTTTATATTTGTCAATTTTTGCTTTAATGCTATCCATAAGAGCATTCTGCTTTCTGTCTTTTGCTTTAAGTGCTCTAATAACATCTTCATCATGAGTGCCTTGCAATATCAAGTGGTTAATTACCACATGATTTTGTTGGCCTTGACGATATAATCGAGCATTGAATTGTTGATACAACTCTAAGCTCCATGTTTGTCCAAACCAAACTATTATGCTACCTCCTGCTTGAAGGTTAAGTCCATGGCCTGCTGATGCCGGATGCGCGAGCATAACTTGTATTTTGCCTGCATTCCAGTCTTCAATATCTTTATTGGTTTTAAGCTCTCTTGGCTTATATGCTTTAAGGTGCTTCATTATTCTATCGCGGTCAAATTGATAGGTCCATGCAACTAATACAGATTGGCCATTTGCATCCTCGATTATTTCCTTAAGAGCATCCAGCTTTATATCATGAATTGGAAATACATTTCTTTCTTCATCGTATATTGCTCCATTAGCAAACTGTAATAGTTTATTTGAAAGAGCCGCTGCATTAACAACATTAACTTCAACAGGCTTTTCTACCATTACAGAATTGCCATTTTCATCCTCTTCTTCTACAGTCTCAACAGTATTTATGAGGTCAAGCACTTTATTCTTCTCGAAATCATCGTATTGCTTTTTCAAGTTATCTGGCATTCTAAGCTTTATATAATTATCTGTTCTTAATGGCATTTCAAGATAATCATCTGCTTTCATGCTTATGCAAATATCCTCTATTTTCTTATGAATGAGCTTCTCTGAGTCATCCATAAGATTATAAGAATAGACAACATGCCCATTGGTTTGACCTGGTCGGAAATATCTTTCTCTGTATCTGGATATTGTCTTTTCAAGGCGCTCGCCTTTATCCATAAGATATATTTGAGGCCACAAGTCAATAAGTCCATTAGGTGCCGGAGTGCCAGTTAGTCCAATTAAGCGCTTAAGATAAGGTCTTGCTCCACGCAAAGCCTTAAAACGTTCAGATTTATAAGACTTAAAGCTGCTAAGCTCATCAACTACTACCATATCAAATGGCAATTTGCCACCGCCATACATAGCACATAGCCATGCGACATTATCTCTTGATATAATATAGACATCAGCCTTTGTTTCTGTTATGGCATGTATACGCTGTTTCTGAGTGCCAATGATTTTTGAAAAGCGTAAATGCTTTAAGTGGTCCCATTTTTCAGCTTCTTCTTGCCATACAGACTCAGCAACTCTCTTCGGCGCTATGACTAATACTGAATTTATTTCCAGGTAGTCAAACATCAAATAATTTATAGCAGTAAGAGTTGACACGGTTTTGCCAAGTCCGAGGTCAAGAAATACGCCACAGTATGGATGGGTAATTATGAATTCTACTGTTGCTCGCTGATAACCATGTAAATCTGTTTCTTTCATTTCTTTATATCATTGAATATTGCTAAACAAGCTAATCCAAATAAAGCACCAATTATAAATGCTAATATATTACTTATCATAATAACCATATTTTGATTTGAAACTATTAAATATCATCGCTCGTATTGCAGCTAATTGGTTCATATTACCACCACATCTATCCATGATAAGAAGCATTATATCATAAAGTTTATCTGAGTCCTCTAAAGCATCATCTGCAATATCTAGTTTATAAACTACTCTTGCCAAATCTTTAAGCCATACTTTGAATTGCTTTCCGGCTCTACAAACATTATTATACTTCTGCTTTTCATTTTTGTCTATTCCTGCTCCAAGTTGTTTAAGCATACTTTCTACATCTAGCATTATACTGTCTGCAGCTTCTACTAAAGCATAAGCAAGATTAGTATAAACACAAGCTTTTGCCATTAAGTCTTTATTTTTGGCTTTTATTTCTTGTAATTCTTGCTCTTTCATTTTTCAAAAATTATGTTGTTTATAAACTGCTCAACGCCTTCAACCGAGTCAATCACTTCGACTCTAAAGCCAAGAGCTCTAAGCTTTTTATGCATATAGGCTTGTATGCGCCTTGGTTTTTGACCTGTGGTTTTAGTTTCCACAAATACTATTTTATGATTAGGAAATAAACAGAGCCTATCAGGTAGACCTATTAGCTGGTCGCATAATAACTTTATGCACATGCCATTATTTATTTTGACAAGCTCTACTAATTTCCGTTCTACTAGTTTTTCACTATCTATCTGCTTCATACTCTTGTTATCAAAGCAGCATACTCACCAGTATCAAGGCTATATACTACATGTATTACCTTAAATCTTTGGCCATTAAAATCAATGCCCATTCCAATGTGTGGAACTTCTATATTCTTTGTTGCTAATAGCTCCATATCTCTGTAATTATTAGTTCTTACTTTGAAAAAATTTACTATCATAATAAACTGCTTTTACGTTTATAGTACTTTTGTTTACCGTATATTGAAAAATTCTTAGTTGAGTTTACATATTCCCAATCACTAAGTGACCTAAGAATTTCATTTATTTCACGTGTTTTATATCTATCCATATCTGTTTTATCTTTGCCAAGACACTCACACCATATTTCAGCGATGCAAACAAAATCTTTTTCGATTGTTCCATTCTGTGATAATGGGTCTTCAAGCCATCTTCTTCTGTCATAAAGGTCCATTTCATTCCAGTTATCTGGGTATCTTCTATTAAGATACTCTTCAATGATACCTTTGCGCTCGTCTGACTCTGAGTGCTTATGCTGTTCAATCTTAGCAATTTTATCTTCTTCACCTGTCATATACAGAGGCTCTCCAGCATTATATAAGGCATAAGCTTCTGCCCATATCTGGTCTATCTCATCTTCTGTAAGGTCATCAATTACTGACTTCTTTACAAATTCTGGTCTTACATCTATAGGCAAAAAGCGTCTGTTTCCTGTTGGGTCACGCAAGAAGTCATCTCTATTAGTAGTACCAAAAAACACGCATTGGCGCTTATAAGTTTCTACTGTTCTGCCATAAGCAGGTCTAAACTGGTCTTCACGCTTTGATATAAAGTGCTTAATAGTTTCAATCTCTGCTTTTTTCAAACCAGAAAGCTCTGCCATTTCAATTATCCATGCTCCTTGCAGTTGCTCAAATGACTCCTTGCCTTGTACTGTCGTAAACGTGTCTGAAAACCAGTATTTGCCAAGCTTTTTAATAAATGTACTTTTGTATGTTTCTTGCGGGCCAACCAATATAAGTGCCGTGTCGAATTTCGTACCTGGTACAAGTACTCTGGCAACGGCTGCGCAAAGAGACTTTCTGATGGCAGCTCTAGTATATAGGTTATCATCTGCTCCAAAGTAATCTATTAGCAAAGTATCTATTCTTTTAATGCCATCCCAGCTAAGCTCTTTTAAGTACTCTACTATTGGATGGAACTTTTTCTTTTCAATTTCGAGCGCCATCGCGTCATCAACTTTTTGGCTTGCAACAATACCATATACACACTCAATATAATTGCGAACACCAGAATAATCGACATCACGAACAGGCTCAGGAGCAGATATGCTACGCCACGGCATAGACCTTGTGATATAGACTTTATTGTCGAACGTATTGCGCTTAAACGCATTTTTAATGAATTGGTCATTTTGTATTATTATATTTAAGTTGTTAGCTGAATTTTCGAAGTCTCCTTTAGTGTTTGCGTCAAGCTGAGACATCCAGTCATCATCTGTCTGCTCTTCTGCTTCTTGAATAGCTTCTTCAGCAAATTCGAATTTAGCTTCTGCAAACTTCTCATCTGCAATATGCTTCTTAGTCAATGGGTCTTTAGATGCAAATTCTTCCATTGCCTTGAAGCTCTTTTTGTCCTTGTCTTCTTTCTCTTTGCCTGTATCTAAATGGCCGAACTTATGAATGCGTACAAGGTCAAATGCATTGCACAACCTACCTCCAGCTGGGTCTGTTCCATGGTGCGAATAAGCAAATTTATCATCATAGACTATTAAGCCCGCAGCTGTAGAGCCATTTATATATGTATATCGGTCTTCTCCTGCTGGAGTATAAACATCTTGTAAAAAAGTCTCAATAGCTTCTTGAATTGAATATGTACGGCAGAATAAACCAATGATACCTTTTTTGTTTTCAGGGTCTTCTTGCTTTTTAATTGCTTGTAATATAGTATCAGTACTATTTGAGGCTGTTGGCCATTCACTTGTATCATGCCAATCATTATATAAGCTTAGTATATAATCAGCCTCAAGGAATGGTCCGTCTTGAAATTCAAAATAGTACTCTGCATCTGAAGATACAGACGGCCAAAACATAAGCCTATTCACATCAAAAGTCGACTGGTCAAATAAATCGATATTTAGGTCCCCGGCGACTTTTCTTGCTATAGCTTGATATTCCTCTTGTGATACTTCTCTATCTAGTGGAATTATCAATCTATGCCTTGGTTTTGTAGCACTCGACTTATGGGTTGAATGTATAACTGCTGCACACCCAAATAGCATAGTGAAATCCCACCAAAAATTTTCATGTGAAAAGTCCACGTCTAAAGTAAGAAGCTGGCGGTATAAAACATTAGTTTTATCACGTCTGCCATTTGTAAGAAATCCTCCTACAAAGCCACCAACATCTTTTATTTTGCCTTGTTCTTCTTTAGTGGCATTCATAAACTGCTTATATGTTTCAGCAGTCACCACTGGAGTAGATAGCTTTTGTACTAAAGCACTCCAAGTAATTTTGGTATTTTTCCATACCTTACTTGAAACGCTCATTCCAATAGCTATGCTAAGATTTTCATCATATTCTGATTTACCTACTTGCATAAATACTAATCATTTTTGGTAAAAATCCATAACTCCTCCATCTGCATTAAGTGGAAGGTCTTGTGCCCACAAAGGTGGAGTTAACATGATTTTTACCAAATTATCATACCATAGCTGAGCATTCTCTTCTGGAACCTCCGTTATAACTTCATCGTGTATTGAACCCACAATTCCATATCCAGCTTTTTCCATTCTAAGCATAGCATCACCTAACAAATCTCTTGATACAGCTTGAACTATATTTTCTGTTAGTTTGCCACCATAGGTGTCTATGCTTATCCATTGTTTTGTTGTCTGGTCGATGCCTCTATAGCACAAACTTCGAATTGGAACTGTAGAACGGCCTATTTTTTTATCTTTGAATTCAGGCTTATAATAAAATAGTTTTCTGCCTACAGGCAATTCTATTGTCATAAATTCACCGTCACAATCAAATATAACATTTTTACTAGTGCACTTAACGGCTCTGTGGTATCTTACCGCTTCTTTAGAAGCCTCATCAATCTCTTTCCACATATCAACTATATTAGGATTAGCCATGCGCCATTTTCGTACGAGTGACATCATTTCTGTGTCTGAAAGACCCATTTTATCACCACCCATGCGCTTTAATGCGCCAAGACCTCCTTCATAGCCTAATGCTAATTCAGATATTTTTGACTTATCGCGAAGCACTGAGCCTTTTTTAATTTCAGACTTTGGCACTCCAAACATCTTTTCTCCAGTTGCTTCATAAATCTTACCGTCGCCGTGAAATACATCTAATCGCCACTTTTCATCAGCGAGCCAAGATATAACTCTTGCTTCGATAGCTGAAAAGTCAGCAACTGCATATTTCATACCTTGTGGTGGTATAAGTGCTGTTCTTACAAGTTGTGAAAGAATATCCGCAACATCATCATACATCATCTCAACCGTTTCCCAATCGCGGGCTCTAATTAGTTCACGCGGTACTTCAATATGTGATATATGGTTTTTTGATAAGTTCTGTAACTGTAATAATCTACCTGCCCATCTACCAGTTCTATTTGCGCCATAGAATTGGAATGTACCTCTAACTCTGTGGTCTTTCATAGCACAGTTGAGCATAGCATAATACTTCTTAATTGAAGTTTTTGATAGCTTTTTACGTATATTGAGCAACTCAATTACATCTGGATAATCTGCAAATTCTTTAAGCAAGTCAGGCATTATTTCTTTTGAAAGTGACAATACGGCATTACCTGTTTTCTTTTCTATCCATTGCCGAATTTGTACAGGCGAATTTGGATTTTCAAGGCCTATTAACTGCTGAGCATGCTGAGTTAATATAGAAGTATAAGTATTATCTACTGCGATAGCAGACTCTGCTAACTCCATATCTACCAAAATACCTCTATCATTGATATTCTGGTCAAGCACGTACATTTCTCGCTCAATTTTTGGAATGATGTAAGACTCTAATCTATGAAATATCTCGCGTTCGGCCAAGACATCATATTTATTATACTCCTTATACATTTCCCACTTCTCAGGAGCATGTTCTGGGTAATTGCGCGTACGCATTCCATTAACTCGGGTTGCTTTACATGGGCATGAAAAGTACTTAATAAGTGCTTTACCTGTATCGAGCTTCTTATCTGTAAGATTAAGAGCCTTTGATACGCCATCCAATGAAAGTGGTAAACCACAATATGCAGCTTTCACTGAAGTACAATACCACTGTTCTGCTGGAACATTATAGCCTACTCGCTTAAAACTAAGTCGCTCAAATACTGCATTATGAGCAACTTTTACACACTCCGAGTCAAGCAATGCTTCTTCAAACTCTTCAGGCATTTCTTCACCTTGAGCTAAATCAACAATGTTAACTGGCCCATCATCTAACGCATATCCTATAATCAGTATCTCAAAGTCTGGTGACTCTATATATTTATAGGCACCAGAGTCTTTAATATCTACTGAGGAAAATGTTTCGACGTCTATGAAAAGATATTTCGCCATTATTTCTTAATTTGATATTATAAAATTAGGAGTATAGACGGGACTCGAACCCGCATAACAGGCACACAAACCAATGGCGCTCTGTGGTTTTACCATTAAACTACTATACTTTAGGGAAATTTTAATGTAGAGAGGAAATTACATCAACTCATCATCCCATTCGTTCTCACCGCCGAAATCCTCTTCAGCAGTAGAACCACCGGCTAGCATCTCACCATCTTCGAGCTTCTGAAGATTGTTCAATCCAGCTGCAATGCCTTTGGATGAAACATTGAAGGCATAGAAGTTGATTGATGCACGGCCATAACAACCACTGTAGAACTCCTCTTTCTCCATGATAGGATTGAGGTCTTTGTCCACGATGCTTGGCTTGCGCTGGCTATTGGCATTGATGAAGTACATGCCCTCGAATGCTGGGTCATCGCCGCGCTCATCATCACCATCACGCAGAGGCAACTTGAGATTTGAAGGTATCTTGCCATTCTTGTCTGCGAGCTTGGCTTTGCCTGCCTGTTTAGCTGCCTCGATAGCTTTGTTAATCTTTTCGAGGGTCTTTGCATCATCCTTCGGGATAAGAATGCAGATATTGTACTTAGGGGTATCACCCTCGTTCATAGCCGTGGGCTCAAACACGTTCACGTAGCAAAATCTTACTTTGCCGGTTACAACTTTTGTTGAATTTTCCATTTCACTTTAATTTTTAGTTGTTATTATTTTTTTTCAATAATTGCCCAATCAGGCAAATAGTCATTATTCTCCATTATCTGCAAAATCTAATTGTGCTTGATTATATCCCATTGCTGGTCTCTTGTCTTCAAGCGGTACAAGAGTAGGTTTGCCTTGAGGTTTTACAACCACGTCAGATAGAATTTCTTCAAAGCGCTTTTTGCCTACTATCTTCTCAATAGAAGTAATTGGCTTAAGCTTCATGTTGAAAATCTCATCTTCTGATAACTCAGGACAACGAGCAAAGATTGCATTTGAGGCTTGGTCTTCATCAACCCATTTGCGTCTGCTTATACCCTCAACAAGCTTAAGACCTGGCCATTGCTTATTCTCTTCTATAGCTTTTTTCTGTGCATATTCTGCAATAGAATTAGCCCATTCTACAAGCTTAGGAGTACGGCGAACAATATCAGCAATCTCATCGTCTGTAAGAAGTGCTGGCTCTGCGAATTCGTGTTGAGCTATTTCAAGTTGTTGTTCATATAACTTTCTACATTGATTGCGAACAGCACAAAATCTGCACCAATCTCCAGCATTAAGCTCACCTTCACCATTAAATGCAAGTTGCGCTTTTGGTTTAAGCTCTTCTTCAGCCCATTTGCGAAGCTCTTCTACAGATATTTGCCATGAAGATATATTGTTGATGCGTGGCTGTACAATTGTCAATCGCACCTCAGATATATCATACATAGTATCATATTTCTGCAATGCCCCAAGGCCATAAAGCATGAGTTGTTTATTCCATTCAGCATATACTGGAACTCCTTTTCCGTATTTCAAATCAATAACTTCCATGAGGTTGTCATTGATAATAACACAGTCAGCTGTTCCAAAGCTCTCTGGTATAAAGTCCGTCAAATCGAGTTTCTGCTCAATCTCCATTACAGCTAAAGGATTAGCTGTCTTGGCCTCTGCTAATTGAGCTGCGCAATAGTCTGTATAAGTCGGAACTACATCAAGCATTTCCTCATTAAACAACTCATTTGCCATTATCTCTTCAAGGCGTTGGTCAAAGTCTTGTTCGCTAATATCAAGCAAAGTATCACGCCTAATATAAAGCTCTGAGAGCTCATGAGCCAATGTGCCTTCTTGCGCATATACAGAGCTTTTCTTTTCTCCATATTCATCTTCAAGCTTTGCAGATGGAGTACAATTAAGCCATCTTCCAGCTCCAGAAGCCGAGAGGAGTGCATGACTCCTCTGACTATGCTTCTGTGGTTTGGTGCTAGCTGTTTGCTGTCTCATAATACTTTCCATTTTTACTTCCTACTGTTACCTCAGGGGCCCCAGACTTTGTGATAAATCTGGCCATAGCTGAAAGTAAAACTGAGCATGTTGCGTGTAATGTAGGATTTTGTTTACGGAACTTAATTTCTGCTTGTTGCAGCTTCTTTTGATTTGCCATTACAGTGACTCTAAGAAGTTAAACATTTCATCATATTTAGCCGGGTCAAGCTTTGTTACACTCGGGGCACCAAGCTCATTGAGTTTCTGCTTGATTACATCGCGGTGCTCATTCACCTTCTTTGCAAGCATTGCTCGTACATCCTCTATGCTCTTAGAGGCAGAAGAAGCAGCCTGAGCAGCAGGTGCTCCAGGAGCAGGAGTAGCAACGGGCTTTGTTGGAGCAGGTGCTGCAGCTGGAGCTTGAGGCTTTGGGGCCGGAGCAGGTGCTGCAGCTGGAGCTTGAGGCTTTGGGGCCGGAGCGGGTGCTGGCTGAGAAGCCGGTTTAGCAGGTGCTACAGGAGCAGGTTTCTGAGCTGGAGCAGCAACAGAAGTAGCCACATTACCAAGCAATGACTTGATGAAGTTCTGCGTATTTTCTGACAGGTTTACGCTAACCTCTACGGAAATTTTAATTGCTTCCATTTTCGTAAGATTTAATGAAATTATCTAAATAGCTAATAAACTCGTGCATTGTCATATCAGGCACATTTGAAATTTTCTGCTCTATAAGATTATTATTCTTATATATAGATACAAACACGCCTTTATAATTCAGCTTGACTTTATAATCGCCTTTCAGCATTGTAAGGCAACCGTCTTCTGACGAACCTTTCCAAGTACCTGCTGAAAACAGGTCAGTTACTAACACGCCTATATGAGAGGCTAATGTTTCAATCTGCTTAATATCCAAATCCGTTTCGCCTTTTAATACTCGGTCAAAGGCTTGTTTCGGATATTTAACAGTAGGAAATAGCACCTTTGCTAAATCTTCTGTATTCAGCTTATAGTGCTCAATTACGCTGTTAATGTTAAACTGTTCCATATTTCTGGTTGAATTTTTATTATCTTATTTTCGATATGCAAATATACAAACTATTCTTGAAAGAAAAAAAATTTTCTTATATTTTTTGAGAATTTTCTTGTTAAAAAACATTAAACAGCAATTTTGCATTTTCGGCGCTGCAATTCTATATAAATAAAGACTGTAAACAATGGAAACAATAGAAACAAAGTCTCGTATATTTCTAACCTAATTTCTTAAATTCCGATTAACTCTATGGTTAATCAATATCTAGATTAGCATAATATAAAAGATTTATATTTCTATTGTTTACATTGTTTACAGCATATCTAAGTGATTGATTTTGAACACTTTAGAGTATAAACAATGGATTGTTTCTATTGTTTCTATTGTTTCCGCTTTATAATAAATAGCACACAGCAAATGATAAGAGCTACTATGCATATTCCTATAAAAGTATTTCCTAATTGCATTTTTATTTTTTGCCATTTAGATAATTGAGTTTCTACAGGATATGCAATTTGAATTGTATCAGTCTTTTCGCGCCAGAGAGTGTCATGCTTTTCTATATATTTATACAGATATTTGTACTTACTCAAATATACTGTATCACCTTTGTGCTCCACATATATAGAGTCTCTATAATACACACTATCAATTTTGATTTGTGAAATATATGTAGTATCTGCCTTAATAGTTTCAACCGGCACATATTTTATACTTTTGCAGGCACTGAGGCATAAAGCTGCAATTGCTATTATAATTATTCTCACATATTCTCGCATAATCTTTGAGTTTTATTAGTATTACTTAATCTATGATATAAAAGCCATTCTCGTAATAATTTCTTATATGCGAGAATGGCTTTATTTGTTCAGAGGTCTCTATATTCATATTTAGCATCGAAACTTGGACAGGCCTTTGCCGCAAATTCTCTATGTCCGTGTATAGTGGCATTTGGGTATTTTGCTTTAAGCTTTTTGAGCAAATCTATTAATGACTGCTTTTGAGCATCAGTGCGCGTATCTTTTGGTGTTTTACCATCTTTGGCCACTCCACCAACATAGCAAATACCAATTGAATTGGCATTTTGACCTGAGCAATGAGCTCCAATTACACTTTCGTCTCTGCCTTTATGAATAGAGCCATCAAGCTCGATTACATAGTGATAACCAATATCCTTCCAGTGATTACCATTAACATGCCAATCCCTGATAGTTTCAGTTTTAATGTCTTTACCTTCAGGCGTTGCTGAGCAGTGTACTATAAGTTTATTGATTTTTCTCATATTTTTCCTTGCTGTATAAGTTCATATACTATTTTCGCTAAATAGTCTTCGCCTTGCTGAAAACATTTTTCTTCTATGTTTTTCAGAAGTGTTTCTTTTTGGCTGAAGTCTATAATATCAAGAGAACTTTTAAATTCTTTTTTATTATTGTCTTTTATAATTACGGTAAGATTATTTGGTGTTTCAGAAAAGCCACAATCTTTTTTAACTTCTAACATTAACACATTGTTATAAAGCTTATCAAGATTTAATGTGAGTTCATTTTTATTAGAGCCTACACTCCATTCACCATTTGGTGCCGCATTTATATTTGTAAAATCTGCAGTCGGAGTCATTTGCAAAACGCATTTGTCCGTTACAGAGTCTCCATGTACCTTATCAAATGAAATTACAAGCCATGGAAGACTTGGTTTGCTTTCTTCATAAGTATATTTTTTCCTATACTCTTCATATACATATTTTTCGTATTCATTTTGGTTACGAACTATATTTATACTAATATTTGTAAGTATCATTTTTTATTTGTGTTTACTTGATTTACTATTTTATTAAAAACCTCATTACCTTGTTCGGTAGTAACTGCTTGAATAATTTGCTTAATCATATCTGGAACATCTCCAGCGTGTGCTTTTCTTCTTTTACTATTCTCTAATACAGACTTGCCTTCTATGCAAAGTATTGCTAAAGCGCAAAGCATAGTTGCAAATGGCAGTATATAAAACGATAGCAGGCTTCCTAAAGCATCTACCATAAATGCAAACATGAGAACTCTAGCATAATCGCCTATTTTTATAACGGTGCGCCTAAAGCCATGAGACATAAGCTTTTCGCCTAAAATCTTTGCTGTTAACGTACCACTCCAAAAATCAACGATACATGCTATAATAGAGAAAATCCAGCATATAACTATTATTACTACTCTAACAGCTATAAAGAATGTAAGAGTTTCTAAGTCTTTCGCTTCAATCAGTTCTAGCATAGCATTTTCCTTGTTATGTTATAAAACATATTTCTTATAATTTCACCAACCAGATAACTGGCGCTTTCGCTATAAGGACTGAAATTTAATGTTTTAGCAATATGCTTTTCAATGTGGTCTACTTCATGAGCAAAGCTATTGAAAAATTCCCAAATATCAGTAGTTTTTGATACTACTATTGCACTACGTTTATATTTAGGATTGCTATAAGCTATTCCTATATTACGCCTATTTGAGTATAAAATTTCTTTAGCTCTATTCAAAAATCGTTTACTACATTTTAAGCTATACAACTCATCTATTATTTCTTCTGCGTCATTGGCATCTGTCATTATAAAGTATGATATATGCCAATTAGCATAGTTTTCAAGATAGAATTTTCCTGCTATCATAGAATTTCTTCCCAATCTACAGCTATACCTCTGGACGTCATTTTAGCATCCCACTCGCGCATTATTTCTCCATCGCCTGGCGCTCTTTGATTTTAATTATCATAGGCATATTTTCTACAAAATTATGTGTTTAACTTTTCTTTACAGGGCTCCCCAATTGCTCTAATAAAGAGGCCATCATACCCTTCATTTCAGATTGTGACTTGTAAAGTTCTTTTAGCTGTATTTTTAATTCGCTGTTTTCCTTTTCAAGTCTTTGCCTTTCTGCTATTTCAGGATTTAGTGTGACCATTATGTTCTTGCAACTTTCGATAATCTGCCTATGAGCATTGATAACCTCATCTGCAATAGCGACTTCACTACTATGCATATATGCTGCTACTTCTGCATTTACAGCATCTCTGTTACAAGATACAAACAATCCATTACCACAATCCTGAATATCAGTAGAAGGAGTTAGGCCTTCAATAGGTTGAACTTTGTCTCCTATTTTAATGGACAAATCTACGACTTGCTCTTGCTGTTGAGGCATAAAGCTAGCATAAGGTTGTCCTGGAGTTGGAATTGGAATTGGATATTTCTGCCGTATTTTAGGCTCGGCGATAACCTGTCCTATCTCCAATTTAGGAGAATTATCTTTATGAAAGATGTAAACTGTACTGCCAGTTCTTAGATTTTGAAAAGCCATGATTTTTAATTTTTAATTACGTAGTCGCAGTTGTTGGAAATACATACAGAGTTCCATCTTCTGAGTCGTAAATAGCTAAGAATATACCTGCCCTTGCAACATCAGCTACTGTCAAAGGAGCTCCAGTTTCATAGTTGATAGCTGCTTGACTGTTTCCATTCATTGCAAATACTATTGGTAGAGTTGCCGTTGTTCCTGTTGGAATAGCAGGCAATTTGAACAGTATCAATCCAACGAATGGAGCACTAAGAAATGCTCTGTTCTGAAAACTGAAACGTACATCTGATGTATTAACAGTTACTGAATTTGCTTGAAGGCGTGGAATACCTTGGCTATTAGCGAGTATGTAAGGGTTAATAGGATATGACATAATAGCCTCCTTTCTTTAATTAACCCCAACCACCGTTGTTACCGCATACACCGTAAGGATAGCCATAAGCTCCGTAGCCACCAAACGCGCCACATGCGCCGTATGCAGCAGGCGATACCTGAAGAGGAATGTTAAAGCCAGTATTGACTTTTACATAATTATCTCCACAAGGAATTACCTTAGTTTCAGGCAAGTGACACTTAATGCCTGCAATCTCTGTATTAAGAGAATTGATGCCAGCATTCAAAGGAGCTATAGCTTGACCAATCATCTGAGCAAAAGCAGCTGATTGCTGTGCATTGTTAATAACAACAGCCTGTTCAGCAATTCGGCGGTCACGTTCAGCAATTTCGCGCTGCATTTCACGCATCTCAGCAGCACGCTGACCGGCAAGAATTGACTCAGTAGATGCCTGAATAGCCTTTTCAATATTGCAAGTCTGGTCACGAGTTGCATAGCCAACATCGGCGAAGCCACGCTCAACACTACGATTGACGCTATTAAGCTCTCCTTACAATGCAATAGTCTGGTCCTTGATACCTGTTTTGATATCGCAGCAGCAGTTGCAGATTTGCTGAGTAAGAGCCATATTGCCTTGCTGAATTGAGTTGATAATTTGCTGACCGGTCATACCAACCTGATTACCTACATTGCATATCTGGCTAGCAACTTGCTGGATAGCAGCCTGTACCTGACCAACAGAACAATTCAAAGTGCTTGCCAACTGGCTAATATCAACACCATTGCGCTGAATTGCGTCCATAAGCATCTGACGCTCTGTGCTGTTATTGCTATTACCACCAAACAAGCCATTACCATTTCCTCCGAAGATTGCGGCGATGACAATAAGAGCGATAATACCATCCCAGCCATTTCCAAATGAGCCGTTTCTGTTTCCACACAAAGCCATTACTGCATTGGCATCAAGGCCTTTAGACTGACAGGCAGATGCAAGCATACCTGCTAGAAAGTTATTCCCAGTGCCTCCACTGTCCGGAACTACGATTGTCTTTTCGACATCAAAATTTCCCCATAATTGTAAATTTTTAATTGTTAGTACTTAAGTTAATTATATGCTTATTTTCCGGAATAAAGCCGATTTACTCTATAGAAGCTCTTTCTTTAATTTTTTCCACCACCGTCTTGAAATCATTCATTACAGCTTTTATGCTTTCTTCATCCCAAGGAAACCGTCCTACGTAGTAAATTCCATGCCTGTATTCCACGTTTCCTGTTACACCCGGGCCTGTTTTCATTTCAATACGTGCCGAAACAAAAGTAATTTCAGCATTGTCCTGCGTTACACTCAATGTGTACTTGGCTAATTCTGTCTCTGTACGCATTTCTGCATTTACCATAATTCTGTCCTGTTGAAACTCCATAACACTGAAAATTTTAAATTATTAATACTTAAATAAATTTATACACGCTTGCCGTCTCCTCGTCTGTGACGATACGCCATGCTTCGTATCCGTCTTGCCCCATTTCCTTTTCCTCCTTTTATGATGTCAATTTGTAAATACGCCCCGTCTCTCCGTCGCTCGTCACGCGCCAAGCCTCGTAGCCTTCCTGCCCCGGGATGCCGTGGGAGAACCACACGTCGTAGCCGCTGTCGCAATCCGCGCCCTGCAACATGTAGAGTCTCTCAATGCGGTCGTCCCGCAGGAATGCCTTTTCCCCGTAGCACAACGCCGAGAGCATTTCTTCCGTAAACCCGGCCTTGTCCAAATCCCTCTGGGGGCATGAGTCTTGCGCGGACAAGGCTTCCAGGGACGCCGAGTCGATGCCCGTGTATGTCATCATTCCTTTCACCACGTCCTGCAGCGTGGTGGCCGATGCCGGGTTTGTCCCGTTATAGCCTCCGATTCCGTGCACGAACACCCGCCCGTCGTCCATCACCTCCACCGCGTTCTTGCGGGCGGTGTCCGAAGTCCCGATGCCGATGCTGTGCCGCGTACCCGTGTGGCTCGCGTTGTACGAGCCTTCGGCATGCTCCGCCATGTTCGTGGCCTGAGTGTTGTTGCCTTCGGCGTGGCTTGCCACCCCTTGGGCGTAGCTTTTCTGACCCTCGGCGTGGCTTGCCACCCCTTGGGCGTAGCTTTCCTGACCCTCGGCGTGGGCGTATTTCCCCATCGCCTGCGACAGGTAGCCCTCCGCGTGGGTATTGTCGGCGGAAGCCGTGGTGCTCATTCCCTCGGAATGGCTGTAGTGCCCCGTGGCCTGCGTGTTCTTGCCTTCCGCGTGGCTCTGCCGCCCCGTAGCCTGTGTGCGACAGCCCTCCGCATGCGCCTGCGGGCCGCTGGCTATCGTACCGTCGCCTTCCGAGTGGGAAAAGTTTCCCGTCGCCTGCGTGTTCTTGCCTTCCGCGTGGCACGTGTCCCCGGCCACCGACCCGTTGCCTTCCGCGTGTGCCTGCGCACCCGCCTCCGTGTTCACGCCCTCCGCGTGGGAGTTCGTGCCCGTGGCCTGTGTGCAATAGCCCTCCGCATGGGAATACTGCCCTGAAACCACCGTCTGGTACCCCTCCGCGTGGCTCTGCCGCCCCGTAGCCTTTGTGCGATAGCCCTCCGCGTGGCTGGAGTCCCCCGAGGCCGTGGTGCTCGTCCCCTCCGCGTGGGAGTTCGTGCCCGTGGCTGCATTGCCCCCCTCATAGTCGTTGAACACCTCCGCGCCGGGGGCCGCGCCCGGTCGTCCCGCGTGGAGCCGCTTCCACGTGCCCCACGCCCCGTCCCGCCTGCGCCGGAAAAGCACGTGGTATTCTTCCGTGGGGTACAGCCCCGCGCCCGCGGCGTCCGTCTTGAAATACCCGCGGAGCGACTGCACCCACTCGTCCTTCGAGTAGCTCGTCGGGATGTTCTCCACGTAGAACTGCGTCCCCGTCAGCGTCCCCCGGAACACGCCCGCGTTGGCCACCATGTCCGCCGTGTCCGCCGCGTCCGCCACGTGGAGCCCGTCCAGCGCGACCTGCACGGCCTGCGCGTCCGCCAGGTCGCCCATCCACTTGTAGGGGCCGCGCTGCCCGTCGGCCGCGTCGCCCTCGCCACGCACATACTGACGCAGAGTGTTGTACTCCTCATTAACAAAATCAGTAACAGCCTTTTGGGACATTATCTGCGATGCACTTTGGCCTGAATTTTGAACTATAGGCACTAATGCGCTGTAATGCCATGCATTATTGCAATTAAATATAATATTAATACCTTCTTCTACTATTGTAAGCCCACCAAAATTAGGATATAAGCCAGATATACTAGTAATATAAAACACAGGCCCATCAGGTGTACCTGGATTTGTTGTTGGTTTAGCTATACCCGCAAATGTGGCATTTTCTCCAATAGCATTTACAATACTATTAAGAGTATTTTGTAAAACAGCACCTGTTATTTCCTGATTGCCATTTGTTTTTATCACATTGGCTATTGCCGTTTTTAAAGTAGTCCAATTTGCCATAATTATTCTATATCAAAATCGTTATTAAAATCATTGTTAAAGTCTCCACCAACAAGCTCTGGAGTATAACCTCCTATATTAGCTATAACCGTATCTGTTTCAAACTCACATTCTACAGATGCCAAATCGCCTTGGTCTTCCCATTCAGGCTCCATATTAAAAGTAGTCAAATCATAAGTTTGTAGCTTGCTTGTTATTTGCTTATTTTCACACAGCCTTACAATCCTGAGAGCATCACATAGATATTCTGGAGCTAAAAATGTAAACTTATATATTTTTTTACTTACCTGACTTTCAATGAAAGTATAGCCCATTCGTTCTGTAGCTTCTTCTTCAAAATCGTATTCTGGTTTACCAACCTGTGTGTTTAAATAACACCTAAATTTGAAGTTATCAGAAAAATCAACGATTCCATTTTTAAGCTCAAAGTTGTAAGAATTACTATACTCTATAAGCAGATAATCATCCACTTTGTTAGTTACAGTGAATACGTCAGAATATATTGTTCCTAAGCCTGATATTGAAATAGCTAGATAATATAAACCTTCATGCTTTATTTGAATTATAGGAAGAGTACCAGGGTATTTTAGAAGTTTGAAACCAGTGTATGACTTAATTACTAAGCCATTTTCTTTTATGTTTGTAGTAATATCAGTGTATTTACCAGTATTAAAGTCATATAGCCTAACCCAATTCACTGATGTTCCACTAGCTAAAACTACTTGAAATGGTAATAACATATTCTTATAGGTTATAAGCGGGTAAACCTGGCCATACGCATAATCTTTACGATGGTTTTGCAGAGCAAGATTATCGTAAAATGGCAATGGTGATATGTTATTATTTACTAACTTCATATTGCGAATATAATAAAAATCTCCGTAAAAAGAAAATTTATTAACAATTTTTAATGCTTAACTCTATTGAGGCTGATATACTAATTTTATCTTTGCCATTCTAGTATCAACATTCACAGAATACTCATCTATTTTACCATTTCCTATGGTAGTTTTGATAAGTTTTTTTACATCTAAATCTTCTTTTATAGGAATTTCTATAGAGTGCTCCATACATAGCTTAATGCCACTGACAGTTAAACTATCTAGAGCATTACACTCAATATTATGTGCTGGCATATCATACATATAAAATCGTAATAAGTATGGCCATGACGCATACCAATTCTGAGCCACTATTTTATAATTATTATTGTCTTCATCTACGAGAGTTGATTCTACAATTGGCAGTGTATAAACAGAATTGCTTTTTACAGGACATAATAATGCAAAGCCATCTTCTGAAAAATCAGAAGGGTTAAGTAGCATATAATCTACATCAGATGAAAACTGGCTTATATTTATTTCTTCATTTTTATCTTTTTGTACATAGTTAGAATTTACATCTATTGTAATTCCTCCAAATGCTTCGGTCGCATTATCCATCCACCCGAATTCATACCGAGAATTAAGCTCAGATTTATCATATTCTATTTCTGATTGGAAATATGATACTGATTTTTTATTAAACTGGTCAGTTAATTTTGTAGCATCCAGTTGTATAGCGCTACTATTTAAATAAGAACCACCTTTCATAAAAAAGCTTATGTGCTCTATTTTTAATTTATTATTCTCTATGTACCAATAGCATCTAAAGCAATCACGCAACATTTTCATGACATCGCTGAATGATATTTCTGCTTTTTGTGCTGGCTGGTCATATTGCCCTTTTAAAATATTTGTTTTTTGAGTAATATACACATAAAACCTATTCATACTAATAGGCACAGTTTCATCATATAAGAAACGGCTATATTCTGGTGTAGCTTCATGCTTGATTGAAGAATCTATTTTATTAAGAAGAACTTTTATAACAGACGCTATAGAATAACTATCCTTGAGTACTATATTGCTTCTTAATTTTTCTTCTAGCGCATAATATTGGGTATCATATACATACCATATAGACGCATTAACCCATTGGCTTCTACAAATAGGTATAGGCCTTCCTATTCCTGTTGATGATGGTATAAATTTATTCGTAAAATACTGACCATAGTCATTTAAGCCGTATCTAGTTGGTACAGAAGAATATATAGCTTTGCAGTATATAAATGCGTAGCCAGAAAGTCCTATACATTTTTTATAATTAGAACTATCTGATATGTCATTAATTGGAATATCATACGTACTTTTTATTCCTTCTGAATCTTCTATAGAATCTGCATTTAGCAAAATTCGTCTATATAATATGTAGGCAAATATATTACTTATAACCGGATTTTCACTTAACCCTTCTGCTACTGGAATCATTTTTATATCACCGGTATCAGACGGTATATATAATCTATCATTGCTAATTTCAGATGTACTACCTGCATATGATATTTTTATGTCATTTTCAGATTTGAACATAATTTTTCCATCAGAAATTCTTTTTATGTATACACGCGCAAATCCTAAAAATGATTCAGATATATCTGCATATATAGAATAATAGCCACTCTCACATATATAGTTATTACTAGTGCCTGCATAAGTGCCTTCGAGACCTATTATAGATGAGCCATGCACATGCATTTCATTGCATGACCTAATAAATGAAAAATGTAAATCATTTACTAGTTTAGAATGGTCATCTACTACTTCATTAGTATCAACTTCCCAATAAGTTCCTCCTAAAAAATTAGAAATAGACGATGCTCCTCTTACATATATCTGTATCAATGGCCTTATAGACATGTTTATTTTTTCTATTTCAGGAGCTAATTTTATGAGGTCATATGTATTCTCATAGCCATTTAATATATTAGTATAATTGTCAATAGCGGTTGTCTTAAGTTCACATGATTTTTTAGACTTGTCGAATTTACAATCAGTTTTATTAAATTCGCCTTTATAATATACAGAATATCTTCTCGGTTTTATAGAATTCTCATCGTATTTTTCTATAATAAATATACCACTATCTTCTAAGTCGAAGCCATTTATAAATTCATAGTCATTTCCGAATACATTTAATTTTCCATCTAATGATTCTCTGAAAAACTCTTGCCCGTTTTCTTTAGCATATTTTTTGCTGAGTTCTTTGTAATGAAGTGTTATTAACTTTAATTCATATATAGGACTTTTAGTATTATTTATAGATTCTTTGAAGTCATTATCATCTTTTGCATATGTATATGCAATATAAGCAGTATTATCAGGAATTTCTACAATAGAATGCCCTACTGCATCTCCAATAATGCCAGAATTTAAACGCTGACTATACGTGTAATACCCTATATAATTATTGTTTTTATCATAATAATACAACCCGCATTCATAAAAGCTAGATGCTTGGCCTTGTATAGCATCAAAATATATATATTTACATTGTTTTTTTATGCTTATCGTATTAGAGGCTAATATGCTTTCATTAACATAGTAGTCTCCTGTATCTTTATCTATATCATAGCCTGAATTTATAATGAATCCATACTTATGTGAGCCGACATAAAAATTATATTTAGGAGGTATCATAGCTTTTAGTTTTTAATTATACGCTTAATATTTTTATATTGCATAACTACTGTGCCATTAGGCATAGTATAATACTTTACTTCATTTTGTTTTCGTATACTTCTTACATCATCTTCAAGTTTAGAAAGGTCTATATTGCTACCATTAGCATTCAATGATACACTTAATTCATCTGAGCCATCAAATGCCTTTAAATATTTATCTTCAAATGTGCCTTTATTAAAACTATCAATGACATCAGGTAGTATTTTACGATACTTTCTTGTTTTATGCTTGTTTATAATTGCTAAAGCCTCGCCACCTTCTGCTCTCATATTTTTATGCTTACTATTCTTAGTATGCAAATCAATATCATTACCAGATGCATGGGAGCCTCCTTCCAAGAACTCAAGACCGCCTTCACCATATTCTTCAGATTGGCTCGCTGTTACTTGCTTTGCTTTGACTTTAGCTACAGCAAATGAAGTCCACATAGTAGCAATCGCCGCTAACGCAAGAGCTGGACCTACGATAGGTATTGAAGAGAATGAGCTCCATAAGTTAGCAGATGCAGTAGTAAGTGAAGATGCCTGAATTACTGTATTAAGAGCCTCTTGACGCTTTTGAGCGGCCTCGAGCTGTTTCTGCTTCTGTTGCTGGTTTTTCTTCTCTTGCTCAAGCTCTTTTTTAGCCGTCGCTACATTGTTAGCGTAGCCATTATTACGAGCTTCAACTTCAGCATCATAGGCTTTTTGCGCCGCTTCTACTCGCTTTTCAGCTGCTTCTACTGCCTGTTCAGCTAACTGAACTTCTGCATCTGCAATCTCTTGCAAGAAGCCGATTGTTATATTAACAGCCTCTTTAAGAGCATCAATCTGGTCATCATCAAAGCCAAGTTTCTCTAATAGACTACCGCCGAGGCCTTTTTTACCTATATTAGAAATAAAGTCATCAAGTTCAGACAACTCTCTATCAATGCCTTTTACAGTAGATTTTGCTGCATCTATCTGAGCTTGGCTCCAATCAAGCCCACCAGACTCAGCAAGTGCTATCTGCTTTTCCCATCTGGCCTTTTCTTGTTCAAGCTTAAATCGAGTTGTTTCTGTTTCGCTCCGTTTTATTTCGTTAAATATAGCTTCATCTAATGCCTGTTGTTCATCAAAACCTGTCATCTCAAATGAACCTCGTGTCTGTGCCGCAGATTTATCGAATTGTGCATTTATCACAGAGCTGCTTACTTGTTGAGCAGCTGGCTTAGAAGCATTTTCAGCTAACGCTAATTGCCTACGTACTTCATTTTGCTGCAATAGCAATTGTAACTCTTCTTCAGAGCCTTTTCTTACTAACTCAAGTTGATTTTCAATATCACGCTCTCTAGCATCAAGTATTTGCTTATCATAATCAGCATACAGTTCAAGTTTTTTCTTATTAAACTCAATGAGTATTTCTTCCTCAGACCTTGCATGCTCATCTCCAGCTGCTAATAATTTAGCATTAGTGTCTAATACCAACTTATATTCAGCCTCAAGGTTTTGTCTCATTAGTTCTCTTTCTTCTACCAATGAGGCCTCCATTTGAGAAGCATCTCGAGTAACGGTTACATTTGTAGTAACAGTTGTTTCTGTATTCTTAGGAGCATTTTCAGTTATAGGAGTTGGGCTAACAGCTCCTGTTTGTGTTTCACGCTGAAGCTTGAGAGAATTAGCAGCTTGCTCTCTTTGTATTTGCTCTAATTGAAGTGCTAAAGCTTTAAGATTATTCGCTATAGTGCTATTTATCCAAGCGTTTTGCTGCGCTATTTGTCTCTTTTGGTCTTCAGTAAGCTTTTTATATTTGCCATCTACATTCTTTACATATTCATCATTTTTGCGAAGCATTTCTCTGAGCTTGTTATTCTCATTCTGTACTTCGTCAGCGGCAGTTTTACGCCTCTTTGCAAATTCATCTTTTTGTAAAGCAGTTATACTCTCTTCATATTCCTTTTGTGCTTTTATACTATTTTGGTTAATTATATTAGTAAGGTCACGCGGCTCTCTAGTACGTGTCCTAGTACGTGTCCTAGTTTTGGTCTTCTTATGAGGCTTATCAATTCCTGCTGCGTCAAGTTCAGCTTTAGCCGCTTTTTCATAACCAGCTGCCAAATCAAAATATGCATCGCCTGTTTTCTCAGCTGCATCAGCCTCATCTTTCAAATCCTTAATTCGCTGTTGCTTAAAGTCTTCAGCAGATACTTGCTCAGCTAATTCGAGATTAGCTTGAGGAACATAGCCTGTTTCTCCACCGCCTCGAAGAGTTGATTGCACAAACCAGTTTTTGAATTTGTCCCAGTCAGATGGTCCTTTAGCTGCTTCTGTTTCAGCTTTATTTCTTGCAACTAATGCTTTTTCATATTGCTCAGCTGCAAGCTTTTGAGCAGCTGCAGCTTTTGCTCTAAGCCTAAGAGCATTAACAACAGCCTCAGTATTATTTACAAAGATATTCTCAGCATCAGTTACATCATTAACTGCGATACCGAGTTTATCAAATTCAGATTTATTGTCTTTTATCCACTGATTTTTCTCAGCAGTAGTTTTAAGGTTTTTCCATTCTTGCTGGAGTTGCTTTAGTGATACTATGTTATCACCATATCCACCATTTGTCTCCTCTAATTCTTTTGCTATATTATCTAAAGCATCAGTTAAAGATATAACAGCAGCTCTACCTTTGAACAGATTGCCAATCCATTCAATGATTTGGCCACCAAACATGGATAGTACAGTAAGTATTACTACAAGTACAGTATTCCAACTAAATAATGCCTTAACAATAGACCTTGTTACACTTACTGTAGCTTTACCTTCTGCTTGAAGAGCTTTATTTTGAGCGCGCAAGCGGTTAATCTCATCAACAACCATAGGAATGTTGTTTGAGATACCTAAGAAGAAAGTATTGAGTGAAACTGCAGCAGCAGGAAGCTCTCGAACTACTTGAGAAATAGATATACCTAAGCCATCCCATATTCTCTGGTAATGACCCACAGATAATCTGTAGTTACCAGTTGCTTCTTGCAACTTTATCATTTGCTGATAAAGAGCATTAGTTTCAGTTTCAAGCTTTTTACCTCCATCTGCAGCTTCTCTTTCAGCAGCAGACATCTGATTAAGCTTTATTTTATTCAGCTCATACTGCGCTGAAAGTCTATTATATGACCCCTCTGCAGAAGCTGCTATTGTTGCTTGAAGTTGAGCAACTCTATTTGCTTCTTTTATTTGAGTTGAATACAGCTTTAATTGCTGATTTTCTTCAGACTGTGCATAGGCTAATTTCTGTTGTGCCTGAGCTATAGGGTCAATAGTAGCTTGTTGCTGCCTTCTAGAAGAAGTCAGCTCAGATATTTTTCTTTTTAATTCTGTAAGTCGCTTACCTTCATCTGATTGCAAATAAGCTAACCTCTGCTCAGCTTTTTCGACTTCAGATAAGGTTTGAATATGTGGCTTCATGGTATCATCAAGAGCCTTAATTTGATTTTTAAGGTTGATAATATCATTCAAAAGCTGTTGGCCCATTTGGCTATCTGCTCTTTCTGCATCTGTAAGAGACTTATACAGCGATACAGCCTCTTTTAAGTCAGATTTAAGCCTATCATAAGACGATACAGCCTGTTGCAAATAGCGCCGCTGTTCTACAGTAGTTCTATTTGCATCTGCTGTTTGAGCTTTAAGCCATGCTATCTGTTTACCGGTATCTGATATAGCGAGCTTAAGCTCATTCTGTGCTCGTTCAAGCCTTGATGTAGAAGCTGTAGCTTCATCAATGCTTTTACGCCCATCACTTGTAGCTCCACTAACAGACTTAAGAGCATGCACAACTCTATCTGCGCCTGCCCTTATAGCATTCACCATGACTTCATACTGCTGGTTGAGTTCTCCTAATTGCTTTACAAGCTTTTCAATAGAGTCATCCGGCTGTATTATATCACTATATTTTATCTTATCGTCTTCAGCCATAATTATTTCTTATGTTTATTACGTTTCAAACTCTTTGCCTCGGCTTCTGCTTGAGCTTTTATATTATCAATAGCATTATAGAATTGAAGCACTGCCATCTTTCTAGCATCCATATTTGTTTTTTGAGCTATGAGTAAACAAGTACTTTCAAATTGCTTATCATATTTAACCTCAACAGACTCACTTCCTATATATGTTTTTGGTGTATGCATATTAAGCATCATTATATCTATAGCCTCAATTTGTTCTGAGTTATCAGTATCATTTATAACTGAGTCTAATACAAGAAGTGTTCTAGCTTTAAGCTTGTCATAAGCTTCTTTCTCCTTTGGATTTACAAAATCACCTGGAAAGTATATTTCTAGTTCACTTGTGACTTTTTTTTTAAGCCACAAAAGAAAATCTATGACTTTAGAATGCTTAACCTCTTTAAGGTCCTGAAGTAATTTTTTAAGTCCATCATCTGACAAATCATTAACTTCTTTCCCGTCTACGCTATGTATAAGAGCAGCAAAAGCTAAATACTTCGGCGATATTTCACTGTTTACCATGTAGATATTCTGCCGCATATTTTGCAATTCCTGCAAAGCCTTTCTATTATTATTTGATTTTATATACTTTGCTATCTTTACTATATGAGCATCAATATCATCCGCATCTGACCCAATGCCTGAGTCAATAAGCAGATATTTATTGTACTTTTGAAAATTTACGATTGGCATTTCATCTATGCTATCATAAACCCGTACAATTTTCTTATTTATAAGTAGGCTTTTCATATCAAAATTCGCGTTATAGGGGTTGATATTATTGGAATAAATAAGATATTCATTTCTCTAAAGAAAATAGCGAGAATGACAGCGAGAATGAGCGACGTCCAAAAACTTAAGCAAAAATCACAATCGAATAATTGAGAAATTAGCTTAGGTGCTTTGGCGACTATATTGTCTCTTATACCTAATTTTCCAATCAGCAATATAACGAATGCTGCTGCTAAGGCTATATATATTAAAGCCGAAAGCAATGTTATAAAATATACCGTTGACATAATTCTCTAGTTGTTAAAGTGAACTCAATTCTAATTCCTGCATAAGGGTACATAAAGAATTGTTTATCAATATCTTGTATGCCTTCCCCTTTGTAAGTATAGTTGTTATATATTTTTTCTATAGAATATCCTTTGTATATGTTTTCAAAGCGCTCATATATATCATTGATAACAAGCTTTCCTGTAGTTGTAATAATACCAGGTGTTGTTAGTACTCGTATTATTTCATCTTTAATTTCTTCAGTATGAAGCACAGTTTCATCATCATAGATACTACTTAAGTCATACCAAAATATAATAGCTCCGCCGAAAGTATATTGGGGCAAAGATTGTACTACTTGAGTAATCTTCTGTGGGTCATATATATCAAACCACGAAAAGTTACCAAAGTTATCATTAGGCAAAAGGGACACATATTCTCCATTACCATTGTATGATGCTGGATATATGAATTTATTGCCATCAGGCCTATGTTCTACAAGCTTGTAAGCTCTTCCAAATGCATAATTAAGCCACTTAAGCTTTTCCATAAGCGACTTTTGCATATCCTGCAATATCTTATCAAGTAGCACAGGATTATCTTTATATCTTATTTGTACAGAACTTTCTTTCATTGTCTTATGGCTCTTTTTAACCGTTTAACAAGCTCTTTTCTTATATGGGAGCGGATTATTCTTGTAAAGTTTTTATCTGTCAACCTGAATATCTCTTCACCATATTTTTCAACGAGGTCTTGAGTTTTTTCATCACTCGCTGTTATATAAAATCCTTCTGAGTCAAATACTACGTACATTGACTCATGAAAAGCTCCAGTATCTCGTAAGGTAACTCGAGTTGTCGGTTGGCCTTTCCTCTTTTTATTTTGTATAGTTTTAGGTGCGTAAGGCATGTAATCCATAATCTTTTCACCACGGCCGTTAATACCTCTACGATATAGCTGGTCATCTGCTATTGCAGATACTATCACATCTTCTTTATCACGAATAATATCTTCAAGATACATAGGTAAATTATCCTTGAATGCTCTTAATCGGTATTCAAGGTTACGAAGTGTCGCATTATATCTTTTTACAGCCATACTATACAGTTCTATATTTTATACCGTTGTTTTTACAAGGAAGACAAACTCTGTCTATTCCTTGAGTACTGATATTTATTGCTTTAAATGCCATATCGAGTTGATAACTAAGGCCTGATTTTTTCATAGATGAAGAGTCACCATCAACTTCATATAGAATATCAAGCCTAGAAGCATTTATTGAATGCCTGTTCGTACGCACATTGGCATTATATGCAAATTCACGAAGCATATCTACAGCTGCTTGTTTTGCTATAATATCTTGGAATAACATCCGCTGTTCAATTATAAAGTCTGTAATATCACAATTTATTGTTATTTCAAGATTTAAGCCGTAGTTGTTATCATAAGTATATTGATTGTTATCGACATCCCATAGATGTATAGGCTGTTTTTCAAAATCTTCATTGAAGTCATCATTAAAACTAACAGCTTCAACAAATTCTTCATTGACAAAAAATGGATGCACTTCTATATACTTAGACCAAGCTTGCCAAGCTAATAACTCTTTGCGTGAACATGAACCGCATGGCTCTTTGGACCAGTCTTTGTCTTTTCTTATAGCTTGACTGCCTTCTGGAAGTTCAGATTGAAAATAGCACAAATACCAACTTCCTCCAGCATCATTATCGTCACTTTGATAAGGCAAATACACGTCATCAAGTGAAAACCACTCTATACTGTTTTTACATATCTTATTAAGCTTTATTATCTTAACTGGTGCATCCATGCTAGAATGCATAAGATATAAAGTATATTCACCAGGCTCTGTAAATTGTAAACCTATCTTATTGATTTTTGTAGTTACACCTTTTGCTCTTACAGGTACAATCTCAAAACCTACTAAGTTTTTTCTGTTTTTTACAACATCTACTAGGCGACCAGTTCCATCGAATAATGTTTTATTTTCGCATAAAGTCTTATATGTACCTTGCGCGATTTTTTCATTGCAATACCGTGAAATGGCTTTCTGAATGCTAGCCTTAGTTTTGCTTTCAAGCCATTCAGAAAATGGATTGGTTTCAACCCAATACTCAGACTCAATATCAGGCTGTTTTCCTTGTGCTTTTTGAAGCGCTTTATATTGTGTTCCTTGATAATCAACTACATTGCCTTTGCTATATTCCTTTTCAGAATTGTATTCTGGAAAAGTAATATTCTTAAAATCCGGAGCAATACATGACATATTCTGCAAAGTCAGCAAAGGATGAATTTGTTGAAAATATAAGCCGCTTTCACTCACGGTTAAAGCATCAGATATTTTTAAGTCTGATGTATCATAATTCTGCTCCCATCCAATAAGACGTAACAGCTTTTCTTGTATATCGTTGGCTCTAACCATAATTCTTAATTTTTAATGAAAAATAGGAGGCCACTATCGCCTAGTGGCTCAGTGTGCCTCCTACCAAAGCTAATAACAACTCAAAGATTTGCTATCGGTTTATCATTCTCCAACTCCCCGCAGAAGCCTCCTTAGTGTTAACCGGATTGTCTTCAGAGTTGACAACGACCACAGGCTTAGCATAAACTGCATCCTCGCTTGATACGTTGAATGCCAGAATAGGACTTGCCAAAGTGCTAGGTGCACTGTTATATGCAGTCAAGAAGGCAACGTCAACAGCAAAACCATAGTGCTCTTTGCGCGTACGAGTCATATCAGCAGTAGCGGCTCCTGCGATAGCATTGTAGTCGCCTACAGAATCGTAGAAGTATGTACCAACAGGCATGTTCAACAGAGGCAAAGTAGCAATACCCCACTCATGACCGTCACCGGAAACAGTTCCGAGCAAGCAGTCACGCTCGAAGCGGGTCAACATTCCAAGAGAGCCAGCATTTACAGCATAACCTTGAGCATACTTACCTCCAGCAGCTGCAATGTTATTTGTCAGGTGAACAACCTTAGTGCCGAATTCATTCTGCTTGTTTACATCATTGTAAAGCCCGTGCTGCTGCAGTTTACGCATAATAGACTCAACACCGGGGTCACCAATGATATGCAACTGACCATAGAAGTCATTTGCTCCCATCATAACCTCAAGGTCACCAAATACGTTTTCACGTTCAGTCCACTTTGCGTTGATGGCATTAGAAGACCAGTCATACAGCAGCGGGTTTTTCAAAACCTGTGTTTTGTTGGCTGCAAGAGTAGCAAGAGCGGCTTCATCAAGCTTTTTCGCAAAAGCATAGATGTACTTCATCATCTTGGTTTCAAAGTCCTTCTGAATGCCAATTTCGTTGTTCATGTACATTGCCGGAGCAATAGTAAATCCCCACGCATAAGTGGCAAATGTGATTTGAACCATTTTAGAAGTATTTTCACTGTCGGTAATTGTCAAAGTGCGGGTACTACCGATAGTAATATCAGCATCATAGCTAATTACCGGAGTTTCCAGCGTGTTACCGATGGAGGTCCTTGCTTTTTGCTTCAGTTCCTCAGTGAGGATGCCAGTAGGGTCTTCAGACTGCACCATAAAAGCGTTCAGCGCACCGTACCTACTGGGGCGATACTCAAACTTATCAAGGTTAGAGTTCGCACGAATGTTCTGGATACGTGTTAAAACTAGACTCATAACTTTTAAGTTTTTAATTGTTAATAATTATGCTATTATGGTGCATTACCCTTTTACGCCTCATAGCATTTTTTTCGTTTATCTCTTAGGATGTGCCATTTTATCTAATAGGCAAACTTGCCACATTGTTTTCAGTTCTCAGTTGCATTGACTGGTCTGCAAATTCCTGTGAGTCACGGGTCAAACCATTTGCAAGCAGATGCGCCTCAATGGCTTTATCGGCCTCAACTTGGCTCTTGATGCCAGACAAATCAAGTGTTCCACCTGTTCCGCCTGAACCAGACCCAAAGCCTCCTGTTCCACCGCCTGTCTGCTGACGACCTGTATCAATTACGTCTTTAAGCGATGTTTCCATTACAAGCTCTTGCATCGTATAAGGATTAAGATTGTTCTTCGGATTGTTAAGGATATTACCATCTGCACCGCGAATAACAAGTTTCTTTCCTCCTTGGCCGTCCTCTATGAAATCAGGAGTACCTTTTGCAAGGACTTCTGCTTTTGCAGCATTGAGCAGTGTCTTCTGAATAGGCTCAGTGATACCACTCTTAAACTTAAGGCCCGCTGTAGCAGCTTGAAAAGCATAATCTACATGTGTATCTTTAATGGCCTTATCAAACTCTGCCTTTTTGGTATTGAACTCAGTTTCCTTTGTCTGAAGCTGAGTTTGAAGCTGAGTTACTTGAGCTTTAGCATCTTTCAACTGTTGCTTCAAAGTTTCATCACCAGCTCCTTTTTCAAGTTTAGACTGGAGCTCTGCGACCTGTGCCTGAGCAGCAGTAAGCTGAGTTTGAATTGTTTTTGCAGACTCTACTTTAGTTTTGTACTCACCAAGTACGCGCTTAGCATAGTCATAACTTTTTTCACCATCTTTCTTTTTAATACCTGTAATGCCAAGAATATCAGCATCATACTGACCGTGCAATGCACCGATTTTAGTGCCAATTACAGTATTTTCATCATTTTTCGACATTTCAGCAATGGCGGTCAGCTGGGCATCTGAAAGACCAGTTAAAGCTAAATTTTGTCGTAGCATCTCAATTGTTAACATAGCTTTGTGATATTTTTTTAATTCTTAGTTACAAGTTCTGCAGCATCTCCGTACGGGTCATGCAAAGCGGCTATAATAGTATAGCCAAGACCTTTGAAATTGTTCTTAAAAAGTTGCCACTCTGCGAATGTGAACATTTGAGTATATGCTGGTGACTCTTCTTTGCCAGTCATTGGATTAAACCTACGACCACGCACAATTGACAAGTGCACCATCTTCTCAGTACCCGGCTTAGGAGTATAATTACTCTTAACCTGTGTTTTCGATGGCGATGATTTTTCTTCGATAACATCATCAACATCTACTAGGAAAAGAACTACCTCGTCAAGCTCTTCCTGTAAGTCGCTTGTCCAAGCTTTTCCGCCTTTAGCCTTAGCAGCTTCTAGTTCTGCTTTACGCTCTACAGCCTTTTTCTTATAAGACTTAACATCCTCAAGACTGAGTGCCTGTAGTTGCTGAATTTCCAATTTCTGTAACATATTCCAAAAGTTTTTTGTTTATAATATCTATTTTTTCTCTCATTGGCTTATTTGAAGCAAACTCAATTATGTTAATGTTCTCACGTTCAAATTTTTCGACTAAAGTACTAAAATTTATTTTAAGCTTTACCAAATTTTCATTTAATAACTCTTTTTCATACAATTTTAACACTTCATCCAGCGTTTTATGTGGATATGGTTCCAATTGCTTTAAGATGAGCATTCTCTGAAGTACCAAAGGATTATTGCGATACTCAACCTCAAGAATTTGTTGCGATATAGCATCTAGTTCTGAGTTAGACGCGCCATTCTCCTTTGCTTGTTTGTACTTAGAATATAGTTCTGTTACTGTGAAAACGTAAAACTCTGTACCCCAGTTTACAGAAGATGATATGAAAGCATCTCCATACCTGAGTTTGCAAACAGTATCTTCGACAAATTTCTGTGCCAATTCAAAGTTGGTCTTTAAGGCATTGAGAACTGAGGTTTTGCTTTCAAAGTTAGCAGTTACCTGAGTTTCATTGATAGCTTCTTTTTCACTTACAGTACCACCTGAACCAACAACAGAAATTACAATTTCATTTTTAAGCCTTGCACACTCATTGACATTATAGTCAAGTGAGTCTTTATCGATAGTAGTTATCTGAACAGGATTACGCATATCTGCGACACCTTCAGATTGATTTGGTATAGGAACTTCTAAGAATGAACCAGGACCAGCTATACGCTTTTCGCTACAGCAAGGACACTTTTCAACTGTTCCATCATTGAGAATTTTATACTCGCCTTTTGCATTGCGTAGAAAACCTCCATCGCAGTAATCACCAGTCTCATTATTCTCAAAATTACAATCAGCTTCATACGCACTATATATAGGATAAGGTGCATACAAGTCTAAATGCTGCTTCGAAATAGAGAAGAACAAATACCAATCAAGATTTGACAGCTCTTTTGTAATTGGATTTTTCTTAAGGTCTTTATTTTTCTCATTGAGTTGTGTTGACCAAAAGAACCGAGCTGGGCAATATCCTAAATCGTGCTTTGCTTCTGAAATAAGTGACTGAATTTCATTTTTCTCATTCAGCTGATATACTCTTATAGAAGTATCATCAAATACAGCTATTCGATGTTCCGGCTGTTTGAAAATAAGCCACTCAAACTGATTTTCATCAAGTCTAAAAGTCTGGTAATCAATTACGGCATCAATCTCAAGCCAATAAAAATACGGCTCTGGGCGCAAAGATGCTTGTACTTGAGGAAGGTCTACTACCAAAATACTATTTGGCGATACCTGCATTCTCTTCCATCCGGTCGTCTTCCATACCTCTGGCTCATTGAGGTTATTCTTTTTATACTGAGACCAGTCCTCTGCAAGCTCTGAGTCTGTAAACTGGTATGAGCTTGATGAGTTACGACTATAGAAAACCCTTTCGAGTTCTCTATAGACGTCCTCAACTACAGCAGGTGTAGGCAACGGAAATTTGAACAGATGAAGGAATATGTTGAATTTATCCTTTGGAAGCAACTGCCTTACCCAATCAAGGAATATAGTCGTAGGTTGGTTAATATCAGATACAGCAACATTCGTCTCAGTATGAAATCTAAGACGACGCTGCATGTTTACAGCTTTCTGAATAGTCTGACGTTTAGTCGGCTTTTGCAGAATTTGCTTTATCTGATTTAACTCTAAGCCCATTTTCTTCGTCGTAATAATAATTACTGTCTTGAGGTAGTTCCCACCCACCGTTTAAGGCTGGGCCCATATCAAGCAATCGTTCGGCGTGTTGAAGACCGAACTCTTGCTTGATATTATGTTTAGGCACAACCAATGTTATTGTTTGTTCTTTTTTCTTTCTCATACCTGAAAAGTTTTTAATCCCCCGCTAGAAGCTACATTAACCCAATCAGTAAGAGGATTAAAGTCCAAAGTTTCACGCTTGATAATGTAGAATTTATCACTCCAGTTAGGAACAAAAGACCAGCTAATAGCATTGCTATCAGGCTCTTCATATCCACCAAGTGACTTATCACCTACAAAGAAACTGTAGATAGGAATAGGCATGTACTTAGTAGGCGTATCAAGGTCATCTACCAAACAGCCGATATTTCCATTTTCGTCAATCAGGTAAACTCCAATGTTTTCACATTGATATTGCTTCATCTGAGCGATAACTTTTTGATTTTCCTGATAAATTACGCCTGTGAAAGCTGTTGCTTCGCGGCCGATTGTAATAGGAATACCACCAAGTGTTTGATTGCCTCCACCAAATGTACGAGCTGCTCCAGGTTCTGTAGCAGGACTCTGAATATACGGTGAAATAGTTATCTTAGTACCATCTGCCGCCGAGAAGAGAGTACTCCACGATGCTTTCTTAGTCGGGTCTGCGACAGCATTCAATGTACCAGCTGTTTTGTAGACACGCTGGAATGCAACTTTTTGAATTTGCCCCATGCTTTCCTTGCAGTCATTAATCTCAAGGTCAGCAAGATGTGCTGCAGCGGGGCATCCACAATTTAATCCCATTGTTCTTATTGTTTATAAAAGTTAATACTACCGAGCAGCTACCCTTAACTTGCATCGAATTACCTGTATTTGTTTAGAAATATAAAACTTCTTCACATTGCGAATATACTAATAAAAATTGAAAGCCGTATATTTTTTGACAATTTTTAACTAAGTATTTTTTATCATTTATTCTCGCATTATTTTCATATTTCGATTATTATTTCTTAAGAACAATGCTCTGAAATGACTAGAAATTGCGAGAATAATGCGAGAATTTATTTAATTACGTGAACGTATTCCTTTTCTCATTACTTTTCTAAGTCTCATTTCAATAACTCCTGTGAGTGCATCTGGAGCATCATCATGCACAGATTTTCGCTTGTTATCTTTTCTATACGTAGTAATTGCATTGTAAAAATCGCGCCATTTCTTGTCCCAAGACTCAGGAAATGCCACATCAGAATTTACTAAGGCTGAATTCGAATAGATACGAGCTGCTTTATTCTTAGTTTGAGTAAATGTATGAATTACTGTTTTGAAGTTCCGCATATTCACTCTTACTTTTGTCTTTACGTTTCTAGCAAACTGCCTACCACCATTGTTCGACTCAATTAGGCATTCATTTGTGCTGTTTTCTGTTAACATTTTGGCTAATAACACTTCAGTTTTCTCCATCGGGTCTTGCGTATATAGAATATCGGTCACATAGACTGTTTCTGGAGTGTTTATAAAGCATATTGCGCACAGATAGTCTGAGCCAGTATCAGCGGTGTCAACATAGCACCATCTTTGCTGTGCTGCATTGCCTGATGGCAGCTCTTGAACTGAATACGTCTTGAATTCATGATACATAAGGCCTTCAGTTGGCATAGGATTTTGCATATATTGCGTTTCAAACACAGTCGGATTGATTTTACGCAGTTTATACAATTCATCAATTGTATGTTTAGCTGGCCATAAGGCACATTCCTCTCCTGTCTCTTTATCTACTTGTATAGCTGGAAGTGATAAAACAGTCCATTCTTCTGGCTCAATCTCTTGCAAATAGCCACAAAGGTCATGCTCGTGAAGCCTTTGCATAATTATTATAATCGGTGTATTACGTGAATTGACACGGTTACGGATTGTATTCTCAAATCGCTGATTAATGCGCTCTCGTACTAAATCAGAATCTGAGTCAGATGCTTTCATAGGGTCATCAATTACAATTGCGCCTTGGAATGCGTTTGATTTTGCGCCTATCATTGACAGCATTTCATTCGTATGGTCATCAAACACAAATACATCTGAGCCGCCATCGAGCTTATCTATATCAGGGTTTAGGTCAACTGCTCCTGCACCAAAACCTGTAACCTGTCCTTGTGTTGATACCGCATATAGCTCTCCACCCGCTTTTGTCCTCCATCGTTTTGCTGAGCCTTTCTCTGAGGCAAGTTGGGATTGTGGAAATAGAGCTTTATAAAGCTCTGTCTGCATTGCTGAACGTATTGTCTCTGAGTTATCATATACAAGTATATCTGAATATGAAAGATGGAGAAAACGACACTTAGGGTTTAATGCAAAGCACCAACTCATAAACATTTTTACAACGATTTCTGTTTTAGAATAGCGTGGAGGCATATTGATTATGAGCCTACGACATTTTCCGTCAACTACGTTCTGCAATGCTTCAAATATCTTCCTATGATGCTCAGAAACAACAAAAGAACGATTATACTGCGCCTTAAAGATTGCTTTTGTATATTTTTCCAATGATATAAGCAATTCGAGACGCAGCATTTCCTTTGGATTTTGCACAACAGATTGAGCTGACTGCTCAATAGCTGATTGCTGCATCTCATTTAATGATTTTTGCTTTATTACCTGTGGCATATTATTTTTAATTTTATTTCATTAGACTTTCGCGAATTATCACATATGCTTCACGAGATATTGGCACATTAGGAAGAATACCGGTTTGGAGTTGTTGCTGTTCGGGCAGGTTCAATTGCATTTGACCTTTACCGAATATACGGTCCCAAAGCTTCTCAACTGTCTCTATATTGCCAAGTTTCATATCCTCTATGAGGCGTTTAATAACAGTTTTTATTACAACTGGTATTTTCTTGTTATTCATAAGAGCCTGAAGCTGGCTTTCATTACAAGTCAATAAACATGCCAATAAGTTAGCCGTGTCTTGCTTTGTAAGCTGAACACTTAAATTTATATTAAGGCTAGTAAGCAGTTTAACAATCTCAGGTCTTGATGCTCCTTGGAGCTGAAGAAGCTGAGTTGTTTTGCCTGAATATGTACCACTTCTTTGAGCAATCTCAACTGGGTCAAGCGGAGTTACGGTTTGTGCCTCTATTGCTTCAATTGCTTCAACTCGTTTCTTTTGCTCTGCTACTTTTTGAATTTGAACTGTAGTTGACAAGTCTTCTGCTTCATCTTGCGTCAATCCAAGCTCTTCTGCAAGGTTTTGTTTCTCTTCGAGCTTTGCTTTTTCGCGTTGTAGACGGCACTTCTCTATATATTTTATGCGCGCGAGCTCCTTTGCGTCCTTTTTAGCTTTAATGTCAGTGGCCTCTTTGGCTATAGATTGAGCTGTTGATGCGGAAGGACGATTAAGGCTTGGAGCCTGGGTCCTTGTTGGGAGTATAGAGCTAAGCTGCTCTTCTATTTTATTCTGTTTCATATTCTTTGTTTAATCTATCTGTTATTTCTTTTTGCTTTTTTACTATTGCTTCTGTATTTGCTTTTTTTGTAGCCTTAGCTTTTAATACTTCTTCAGCTTTTTTCCTGCCTGCTGGAGTATTTTCTATAGCATCGACTTTTTCATAAGACCATAAAAATCCAGCTGCTGATTTTATATGGCCATTACAACACATGTTTATATTAGTTGCACTTATGTTTACAGCTTGTGCGGCTTCTTTTACGGAATTATATTCAGATATAAAAATTCCTGTCAGCATATCATACTTATATACTGGTCTTGATACTCTACCTCTGCGCTGTGGCTTACAGAACTGTGCCCATTTTTTATTGTTGGCTGTTACATTATTTATTAAAGCAT
>ENA-OZGX01000058-OZGX01000058.1-human-gut-metagenome-genome-assembly--contig:-NODE-58-length-52196-cov-12.808884_pt1 | contig 52196 bp, 46 predicted proteins | sample MGYA00244040_ERZ653674 | MGnify/ENA primary metagenome ERZ653674 (study PRJEB26926, sample SAMN06165232) | human gut metagenome | biome: ENVO:00009003; feature: ENVO:2100002; material: ENVO:00002003... | reverse complement strand
GTTCAGGCGGAAATCGGCGGCGCTGAACCCGGTTCGTATTATTCCGGTCTGGCATCGGGGTGTGTCGTCATTTCAGCATGCTCGGCAGCAGAACGAGATTTTTGGTGAAATTGTGTTTATGGCGCGGAAGTTTCTTGGAATAGAGGTATTGCGCGATGAAGTCGATGGCCATCACGCCCTGCTCGTACGGCTGTTGCGTCACCGAAGCCGCGACCAGCCCCTCGCGCATACCGTCTGTCACAGCCTTTATCTCGTCCACCGTGATCACCTTCGGGCGCGCGCCGCTCTCCTCGACCGCTCTGAGACCGCCCTCGATGCCGCCCGCGCTGAAATAGATGAGGTCGGGACAGTCTTTTGCGATGAGGTCTCCGACGATGGAATGGGAGAGCTCGTCATCGTCGTTGTTCTCATATATTGTCACGCCGCACATTTTTTTTGCAATGCGCGAGGCGAAGCATTCCACACGCTGACGGTGTCCCAGAATGTTCAGCGAGCCCGTGACCACCGCCACTTTCTCGCCCTTTGCCAGCATCATAGCCGCAAGGTCTCCGCACATACTGCCGCTCTCTTCGTAGTTGCAGCCGATGTAGGCAAACTTCTTGTCAAGATGCAAATCGTTGTTGAAAGTGACGATGGGGAGGGTGAGCGCGTTGAGCTTTTCGATGATCTTCGGCGTGTTGATGGGAGTGAGGGCGAGGACGTTCACGCCTCGAGCCGCCACTTCTTCGATGGCGGCAAGCTGCTCGTCCTCGTTGTAGCCGCGGATCTCTTTATAGATCACTTCTAAACCGTAGTTTTCCCATTTTTTGCGGCTGTCGTCGATACCCTGCTTCACCCGGGCAAAGAAAGGATTGCCCACCGAGTTGATGACGATGCCGACGGAATACTTCTTTTGCGACATGGAAAGAGCGCGCGCGGAGCCGTTCACTTCATACTCGTTCTCGCGGATGATCTCCTTGATGCGTGCTTCCAGCTCCTTATTGACCTTGCCGCGCCCGTTTATGACGCGGTCCACGGTCCCGCGTGAGGTACCTGCAAGTTTCGCGATTTCCGTGATCGTCATGGCATGCCTCCCGCGCCGCAGGCGGCGTTGACACCCGCGCCCCGACGCAATCCTCGAAACATTTCAATTAGCATTTTATCATTTCCGGCGAAGGTGTCAATAGCGTATCGCGCATTTTTTGTGATTTGCGGGTCACGCCCTGTCGGATAGGTCCACGTAATGGCAGCGGCAGTCGTCCGTGCAGAGGCAGCCGAGGATGCCGCTGAGGTACACTCCGGTGTCGAGATGGATCTTGCAATAGTCGGCGATGGCTGCGCTCCCCTGCACTTTCCCCTCCCGCGGATAAAAGAGGATCTCGTCCCCGTCCGATATGTATCGCACCGGCGTATGCCCGAACAAGACGCACTTCCCGTTTTGCGGCAATACGTCCGCGTCCTTGAAACGGCGGTCATAGACGAGCTGTTCGCACGCCGCCGAAGACACGGGCAAGAGCTTCCCGTCCCTCACGGGGACGCCCGCATGAACACCGATGAAGTCCTCCGTCTCGACATAGAACGGCAGGGCTTCCAGCCCGTCCACCGTTTCCCAATCGAGCAGATGCCCGTCCGCAAAATAGGCGCGCAGCCTCTCCAACACCGCGTCGTAGTCCTCAGTCTGCGCCATGAGCGCGCGGTAATACTTCAAAAAATCGTACTCGTGATTGCCCGCGATGCAGCACACGCCCGGCATGGAAAACAGCAACTTGGCGAGACGGACGCTGTCCGGCCCCTTGTCGACGATGTCGCCCAGCACATACAGCTTATCACCGCCGCAAAAGCCTATCTTGTCGAGCAGCCTGCAAAAGAGATCGTAATAGCCGTGGATGTCCGAAACACAATATACCATACAAAATTTATAGCACATAAAAAGGTCAAATTCAATAGTCGGCGCATCGGCGCGGCAAAATTAGCGGCGCGGCATGAAGAGCAAGAGAATGTCTTACAACGCGATAACGGAATTGAGAGGTGTGAAACGAATTGTCGGAGGAGGGATTCGTAAGGAGCGCGAGGCGCGACGGAATAGCGAGCGAGGAGGAGGGCAAGCGGAAGGAGGAGGGATGTTCGCCATAAGGATAGAGCTTTGTATGAGCAACATTTCGGCAGACTTCACCCCACTTTCAAGCCGCGGGAAAAGGCGGAGGCGTCTTGCTGCGCAAGCCGCCGAACCCTGCGGCAACATGGCATTTGCACACATCTTCAAGCAAGTGTATGTCGGAAATTCGTCCTTGCCCGAAATGAATTTTTGCCGCAAGGGTCCGCCCTTTTTCTCCTCCTCCGCCTCAACAAAAAAATGCGCACCCTGACGGGTTCGCATTTTTCTGCTGTGGCGGACTCGCTGAGACCTCAACTGAACACTAAAAATTTATATTACCAAAAATCAAACATATCGCTGTACAAATTAAACTTCTTATTATCATAAATTAAAACAAACCTTTTAGTGCTCCTAGAAATTTAAATAACGGTTATATCCGCTTTTTTGGGGTTGATTGCTCTCAAATTTATTTAATTCGTTATCATTAAATTGAGTCTTTAAATATTTTATCAAATTATCAAATGAACACTTCGTCTTATTGCACTTGGCCCAGTGATATAAATTCCATAAATACTCCTGGCATTGCTCATTACTACAAACCCTTCCAACTTCATATTCGAAAATCTGGAAATCCTCTTCGCTTAGAAGGTTTCTAAATAGCAAATAACAAATATAATCTATTTGTGAAAGAAAAGCGTCGACACTCTTCTCTAGTTCTCCAGAGCCATGAAAAGAGGCGTCATACCAAAATTCATCATATTCTATTAGATACATTATTGATAAACTTCGTTCATTGAATCTTAATTTCTCTATTATTTTATTGAAAAATTCAGCATTTCTAACCTTGTTAGACAATCGTATTTGGTATATTGTTAACGCAAAACCAATAATACCAATCGCGCTCGTTGCAATTAACGTTACTAGCGATAAAATTTCTTGTGATGTCATAGTGTACTTCCCCTTTCGCTTTTTATTTATATTTTTACACAAATTTTTAAATATTTCAATTAATATTTGCTATGTTTTCTTATATATATTTTGCTTTTCGTATCATTATTGTATCAAAAAATTAAGCAGCATGTCAAAGGGAATATTTATTGCTTAAAGCTTAATGAATAAGAACATTCCAAAGTATGGCTGTTTATGTTTTTTTGATTTTTATCTAACAGGACAATCCTATGTAATGAATTTTTTTCTTCATTGACTTCCTATTTTTTCTTCATTGACTTCCTATAAGGCTATACTTAAAAGCTTGCAAATGCGTTCTTCCTTCAGTGGTACTTAGCCACCCAACAGATTCGCATTGGGACATGCGGTTTTATTATTTTTAGTCAACGGTAACGAGCATTATAGTCATTACATAAGTTTATGTTGCACAAAGTTATTGCTTCTATTAACGCAGAAAAGAAACTCCCCTGACTACTATACAAAAATAGACTGATTAACGCCGTCTATTTTCGTTTCTAAACAGTAAAATTATTCCCTGATGATTTTCTTTTCCATATATAAAACTTTTTTAGGACGGATTATCTTTTAAGTGCAAAATCATAGAAGGCAAATACAGCAATAGATTATCCAATATCTCCTCTTTATGGCATAAATGGTCGGCAATCAAACGCAAATTCAGCCATAACAGCATAAGTTTAACAGCGGAAAACTCGTCCACTTCAATCAATTCTTTATCATAATCTCCATGCACTATAGAATTTCGATGTATAACCCCTTCAACTGGATTCGTTGAAACTACCTTGGCGTAATATTTATTTACTTTATCCCAAGCCGTTTCCATCCATGAATCATCAAGGCTGTTAATCAGTTTATCAATTTTATTGGATCTTTTCAATCCATTTTTATATGATTGTTTTTTCTCTATAATTCCTTCGTAAGCAAACGCAATTAGAGCCTCAAACCCAAAGAAACTTAGGAACATGGAAGTTAAACTCCCAGCAGGAAATCCAGATTTTGAACTTTAAAAAACAAAACCGGCAAAAGCCGGTTTTTTATATATTGACAAATTGATTATGGTCTGTATAATATAACCAGAAAAGAAAGGAGAAAAGGAGCATATGGCCCTTTCAAAGGGAAAAAAGATTTTAATTGCAGTTGTTGCAGGAGTTGTTGCAATTGGAACAACAATTGGCGTTGTTCTTGGTATTCAAAACTCAAAGGACCCTGGCCCGGACCTCCCGTCAATTGACACGCCGGTTGACCCAAACCCAGACACTCCGGTTGATCCAACCCCAGACGACCCAGTTGACCCAACGCCGGACGACCCGGTTGCCCCAGACCCAGACACCCCAGTTGACCCAGACCCGGACGACCCGGTTGACCCAGACCCAGGCGAAGAGGATCCAGGAACTTCGGAAAACCCTGAAGAGGAATACAGACAAGACAATATTGAAACCTTAAAAGAAATTTTGGCAAGTGAATATAAGGAATTTAGCTCAAGTAAATATGGGGAGTATGAACTTACCAATATAAGTGATTTAAAAATTAATAAAACAACAGGAACCATATATTTTCGAGCAGATAGAGAAAATATAAAATTAAGCAATCCTAATTCTGAAAATAGATTATTTGAAGGCAGTTTTGTAGACGAAAACGGAGAACCTGTCACAATAAATTGTCAAACTCAAGAGGAATTCAACAATTTTTTAAATCAAAATCATAAAATGGTTTTTGAGCTTGGATCTCCAATATTGAACCAGATTTCTGAAACGACATATGATAAATTTGTTGATTATGTAAAGGAACAAAGTTATGATGGCGTTGACTTTTCAGCCGCTTCTGATAATGATGTTTTTGGAGTAACTTGGTTTATTTCGGATCCTAGTGCCTATGGAAATAGATATATAGAATATAAAATTGTAAACAATGGGAATGTTTATACACTCCATATGGAGTGGTTCCCACCAATGTATTCGCCAGATGAAAGTATTGAAGAAATAATTACAAATAAATATGGCGTTTTCAAAGTTGTTGACGTTCAGCCTTTTGAGGAGTTTGACATCAGCCCGGAGGCCACGGCGCAGGCGCAAAGCGAATTTTTCTTGGATCTTTCGGAAGTTGCAATTTCAAAGGACCAAGCTGAGAATTTGGCAAACGCAATGCCTTGAAATTGACCTGCATTTCACCGACAAGAAAAGTCCCGATGATGGAAATCATCGGGACTTTTGCTTTTATCAGTGTGAAAAGAATTATATCGTTGATACTCATATATTCAAATCGAAATCAACCGAGCACCGTGTCAATATTAAATTAAACATATAAAAAAGCACCCAACCAAACCTTTTTACGGGTTCAGTTGGGTACCACTTGGCGGAGGAGGAGGGATTCGAACCCTCGAACCGCTTTTGACGGTTACACGATTTCCAGTCGTGCGCCCTCGACCAAACTAGGCGACTCCTCCATGCGTTTCCGCTGTTAAGTTCACGTGGGTGGCAGTTGGACGAGGCGGAAAACAAAACCGCTCGTTCCAACTGTCGATCGTGTGCCGAGCACCCGAAACCCAACATATCGCATTATATCTTATCCTCCTCTGTTTGACAAGCGTTTCGGGGAGGAAAATCCGCCTTTTTCACCATGCCCCGACGGGGGCGGAACGGGCGGACATCGCGATGAGCTGAGCGCCGCGTCTTAGCCGCGTGAAAGTGCACAAAAAAGAGGGAGAAACACTCGAAACGGCGCCATGCGAAAAAGAAAAGCCGTCTTACGACGGCATCGGGGCGCGGGATCGCGGAGGATGGCTTTAAGATCCTCGTCCGTATATTTCCGCTGTCCCGCCCTGAAAAGGTCGGGGCGCCCCTTTGCGTGCACCTCTGCCACTTGCAGCAGCAGTTCACCTATCCTCGGGATGTCCCGCTCTTCCGCTCTTCTGACCTTCATATCACATTTCTCCTTTCGTGTTTTCGATGGCATGCTCCTCTTCTGTGTTTTCCGCCGAGGAGGACTCGCTTTCTTCATAGCGAGAGGCACCCTCCTCCGCGCTTTCTCCGCCCTTGTAAACAATGCTTTCGCGGTCGGACAAACCATCACAGCCCGCCGCTGAAAGTGTGGGCAGTTTTTCCTTCCTCTTCTCCGCAAGGCGGCACAGGATGCACGCTGCAAGCATACACGCGGGAAATACCACCGCCGCAAGGATGCCGGTCTTTAGTTCTCCGCCTGCGTTGTCGGACACGAAACCGACAAGGGTGGGACCTGTCGTGCATCCGAGGTCGCCCGCAACGGCGAGCAATGCGAACATCGCGGTGCCGCCGCTCGGGATGTTCTTTGCCGCGAGGCTGAACGTCCCCGGCCACATCAACGCACAGGAAGCGCCGCATACGGCACATCCCGCAAGCGCGACGCCGGGGTCGGGCACAAGGGTGACCATGAGATAGCCGACGATCCCGACCCCTGCCGACACTCCTATGAGAGCAGACAGGCTGAAGCGTTTCGAGAGGGGGATGCACGCCACTCTCACCGCGCCCATCACGACGGCAAAGAGGCAGGGGCCGATGAGGTCGCCTATGGCTTTTGAGACGCCGAGACCGCTTTCGGCAAAGGCGGAAGCCCATTGCGCGACCGCAAGCTCCCCCGCTCCCGCGCAGAACATCATCACGATGAGCACCCAGAACATGCCGTTGCCGAGAAGGGGCAGGATGCGCGAGCGCGTCTCTTTACTCTTTTCCGCGGGGATAGGGATGAGTGCAAAAAGCGCGGCATTGAGAAGAGGCAGCGCCGCCCACACGCACGCAAGCGTGCGCCAGGACTCTATCCCGGCGAATTCAAACACTATCGTCGAGAGACCGATGACGAAGACGCATCCCCAGCAATAGAAGGAATGCAGCAGGTTCATCATGCCGGACTTGTTGCGCGTGGGACAGCTCTCGACAAGCGGGCTCAGCATGACTTCCACCAGTCCGCCGCCCACCGAGTAAACTATGACGGACGCGAGCAGTCCCGCGAAATGGTCGTCGAGGGCGGAGGGCAAAGTGCCCATCATGATGAAACCCGCGCCCATCATGACATGCGCGACGATGCCCGCCGCACGGTAGCCTATCCTGTCCACGAGTTTGGCGCTCACGATGTCGACTATGAGCTGCACCGCAAAATTCACGGTGACGAGCAATGTTATCTCGGAAAGAGGGATGCCGAATTCGCTTTGAAAGGTGACAAAGAGCAAGGGGGCGAAGTTGTTGACTATCGCCTGACAGACATACCCCGCAAAACAAGCGGCGAGCGTCGCTTTATGGCTCTTTATTACCGATGCGATCATACAATCAACAAAATAGCACCCCGAGGGGCGAAAAGCAACAAAAAAAGCGCGGAGATCATCCCATTTTTCAAGCGGGAACGGCGTTGCATCCGCCCGATGCACCCGCTGCCCCGAGACCGGGCGCATACAGCACTACCGGTGCGCAGGGAGCGGCGTGAGCGGAGCCGCATCTGATGCTTGCCGTGCGTCTCTCATCCGCGGTACATTGCGTAGTGGGTGTAGCCGTGGAAATCGGCGGCTTCGCACACTTTGAAGCCCATATGCTCGTAGATGGCGACGTTGTTTTCGTCGTGGGTCTCGAGATAGACGGGCAGGTCGCCGCACAGTTCGTCCGTGATGCGGTGCAGTCTGCCCTGCCCGCGCGCCTCGGGGGCAACGCCGACGTTCTTGATGTACGCGTCGCGGCGCGGGTCGTAATATCTTGCCGAGATCTCCTCCGCAAAGCGCAGATACTCCCCCGCAAGTTTCATCGCGCGCACGCCCGTGTCCGTAAGAAAGGATATGGCGGCGAAGGGGTTGTAAAAGATGCGCTTGGGGTCGCGGTCACGGTCGCCCGGGCACTTGACCGCCGCGGCGGCGAGGAAGTCCTCGTCCACCCAGGTGTATTCCTGCGAAGCGTACACCTCATAGCGGAAGAAAGCCTCCATCCCCCGCGCGAGCTTTTTCTCGTCGGGGAAAAAGAGCCTGTATGCGTCGTATTCCGCAAATATCCGTGTGAAAAGGCGGGCGATCTTGCCCACTTCGTCCTCTCTGATCTTTCTCACTTCACACCTCCGTGACTCCGAGAACGGAGACCGAAACGCGATCCCGCACCCTCCGTGACCGCGCGAAGCGGCATATACGGAAGTCGGGCTGAACGCTTACACTCATGTTAGCACATTTCCCTCCGCCGCGCAAGAAGATGAAGCCCCGTCCGCACTCCCAAAGCGTATGCGCGCCTTACTGCGCAAAACCGCACTCAAAAGCAAACTCGCCTTTCTGCCGCAAATGACCGACCTCCGGTCCCCCGTTGCTCCGCGCCGAAAAAAGCGATTTGTTGTGCTCCGCCGCTTGACAAGAATGCGGCGGTTTGCGATAATATCGTCACTGCCACCGGGTAGGGATGGACACCATCCGCAAACGTGTCGTTAGGTCTTAGAAGACACGTCTGCGGATTTTATTTTTGTCCGGCTCAAAATCGCGTCATGCGGGCAAACGACGATGTATGCGAACGGAAACCGAGACCCGAAACGGAGAGGCGCAAAAAGCGCTGCTACATGAGCTGACATAAAGCGCGCAGCGTGAGTATTCGTCGACCGACACAAACGGCAAACTTGACGGCGCAGGCGCGCAAGCAGACAACGGCAAAGGAAAAGACGGCGCGCGAGCGACTTCTTTCAAAAAACGATATGGACAGACTGAAAAGAGCGGCAAAATATTTCACCCCATTCGAACTCATTCTCTGGGCGGGCTCCCTCACCGTCATCGCGGTGTTTTACGGCGTGTTCGACGGAGAGCATCCAATGAACCTCGCCGCCTCCCTCATCGGCGCAACATCCCTCATTTTCGCAGCAAAAGGCAACCCGTTCGCGCAACTCCTGCTCATCGTGTTCAGCGTGCTCTACGGCATCATCTCCTGGACGTACGCCTATTACGGCGAGATGATCACTTATCTCGGGATGTCCGCGCCCATCGCCGTCCTCGCGCTCATTTCGTGGCTGCGCCATCCCTTTGCGGGCAAGCACTCGGAAGTGAGGGTCAACCACGTCTCGATGAAGGAGCACGTCTTTTTGTGGGTGCTGACTGCTGCGGTGACTGCAGCATTCTACTTTATCCTGAAAGCTCTCAACACCGCCAACCTCATCCCGAGCACGGTCTCGGTGGCGACGAGCTTCCTTGCGGCATATCTCACCTTCCGCCGCTCCCCTCTCTACGCCGTAGCGTACGCGGCAAACGACATCGTCCTCATCGTGCTCTGGGTGATGGCGACCATTGACGACATCGGTTATATCTCCGTGGTGGTATGCTTTGTCATCTTCCTCGCCAACGACCTCTACGGCTTTTTCAACTGGACTCGTATGCGCAGAAGACAGAGCGCGGCGGACGCGAAAACTCCCGCCTACACGCGCGAAAAAGCGCGGGCGGAAGCCCCCGCGCTCAACGCCGCAAGCGACTGAAACACCCTTTTATCATGGCAAAACAAACGAAAAAACCGCCGTTTCGTGCAAACGAAGGGGCGGTTTTTGTGTTATTTTGATGTGTCGCTTTCAGTCCGCGAGCAGCTCGTCCGCGAGGGCGGCGCAAAGCTCCGAAATATTGGCGGGGACGGAGGAGCGGCAGGTGATGACTGTGGGCATGACGGTCACGTTCTTCTGCTCTTCGAGGAGAGCGCGCATGAGCTTGCCCGACATGGGCGCCCAGGAGCCGTTCTCGATGATGCCGACCTTCCTGTTCTGATAATTCTTGGCTTTGAGGTGGCGGATGAACTCCTCCATCACGGGGAAGATGCCGCCGTCAAGCGTGGTCGCGGCAAACACCGTCTTGTCATAGCGGAAGGCGTCTTCGAGGGCTTCGGCGAGGTCGCAGCGCGCGAGGTCGGTGATGACCGCCTTTTCTCCCCTGCTCTCCAGCTCCTCTTTGAGGGCGTAAGCCGCCTCCTTGGTGTTGCCGTACACGCCGGCGTAGGCAATGAAAGTGCCCTTGCTCTCCGCCTCGTATTTGCTCCAGGTGTCGTAGAGGGAAAGATAGGGCGCGAGGTCGCCGTCCAGCACGGGACCGTGCAGGGGGCAGATGACCGCGATGTCGAGCCCCGCGAGCTTTTTAAGGAGCGCTTGCACCTGCACGCCGTATTTTCCGACGATGTTGAAGTAGTATCTCCTCGCCTCGCAAGCCCAGTCGTCCGTCTCGTTGCAAAGAGCGCCGAATTTGCCGAAAGCGTCCGCCGAGAACAGCACCTTGTCCTTGCTTTCGTAGCTCACCATGACCTCCGGCCAATGCACCATGGGCGCGGAGTAGAAAGTGAGCTCGTGCTCGCCGAGGGAGAGTTTGTCCCCCTCCTTGACGAGGAGCTTATTGGGAAGTTCCGCACCGTAGAAGTTCCGGAACATGTCGAAAATCTTCGCGTTGCCGACGACGGTCACTTCGGGATATTTCGCAGCAAATGCCGCGACGCCCGCCGAATGATCGGGCTCCATATGCGAGATGACGAGATAGTCGGGCTGTCTGCCCGCAAGAGCGTCCTCGACGTTGCCGAGCCATTCCGCGATCTTCGCCTTGTCCACGGCGTCCATGACCGCGACCTTCTCGTCCATGATGACGTAGGAGTTGTAGCTCATGCCCTCGGGCACGACATACTGCCCTTCAAAGAGGTCGAGCGTGGTGTCGTCAACGCCGACGTAAATGATGTCCTTTGCTTTTTTCATCCTTTATCTCCGTAAAATTTTATTCGCTTATCGTATGCTGTCCGCACGCAGGTTACCGCCCGTCCGAACTGACGCTCGGGCGACACTTTGCACGTGGGTAAGTCCGCGGGGCGCCGTATGTGCACCAAGCAAAACGGCAAGCCGCTCACCACGCATTGACGACGTATTCGCAGAAGGCGTACATGTCCTTGATCTCGATCCGCGTACCGTCATCGAGGACGGCGTAGCCGTTCCAGAGCCCGTGCACCTGGTGGGTCTTCATCCCGAGCTGCCCCAGGACGATGACGCCCGTCGCGTTGTCGAAGAACGGGGTCATGGTGGCGTCGAATCTGCCATCCTCCGAGACGAAGTGCCAGGGCTTCATCCAGCCGTCCCCGTCGCCCGGGAACTTCTCGACGTCCACGGCGCCTATCTTGTGCGCCTTGCCGTCATAGAAGAGGCAGGTCTCCGTGGCATAGGACTCGTCGCCTATCTTCCACGTGAGCTCAAACCCGAAGCGTTTGCCGTCGATGTAGGTCGAGCCGTTGCCCCAATACCAAACGTTCTTGTGCGGCCAGACCCCTCTGCCCCAGTCCAGCACGCCGAAAGACGTGTCGCGGGAGAAGGTGAACTCCCTGTCCCCCCACGTCACCTTGCCGTCGCAGGGCATTGAGTTGTGCTTTGTGGTCATGAAGAACCTGTCCGGCATCCCCTTGAACGGGGTGACGATAGTGATGTTTTCATCACCGGGGGTGATGTGCAGAGTGAGATCGGCGGTGAGGGGCTTTCCCTTCGCCTTGCCGGAGAAAGTTATCCTCCTTGCGGTCTCCGTCGTCTCGAAGCGCAGGCGGGTGCCCCCCTTTTCATAGTCGAACACATTGGGAGTGTCCGAGACTTCGGGGAGCAGGAAGCGCCTCTTTGTGCCGAGGGTGATGTCCGCGCACTCTATGCGCTCACCCGTGGTCATGTCGATGACCGACGCGGTCGCCGCGGAGGCGATGGTGATGTTGAAGAAGTTGATCTGGACCAGGATCTTCCCGTCCGAGACCTGATAAAAGTCCCACTCCTTCAGTCTCCCCCGCCTTTTGACGAGATCGCGGTCATAATCAAACAGGTTTCGCCTTGCCCAGCCGCGGACGGCGAGGTCGCCGTTGTCGTCCAAAAGCTTAGTGCGCGCGGTTATCTCCTTCTGCATATTTCCCCTGCCTTTCCGTCACAGGACGGGTTTTCTCAGATTGTAGCCTTCCTTTTGGAAGATCTTGAGCTGCATATTGATCTGGTCGATGAACTCTTTGTTGGAAGAGGTCTTGACCAGCATATTGAGCAGGTTCTCGGTGGCTTCCGCGCTGTCGCCCGCGGAGAGGAGTTTCCTTACTCCCCACGCGCCCGCGAGCTCGCTCGGAGTGAGCAGGAGCTCTTCCTTTCTGGTGCCGCTCTTCGCAAGGTCGATGGCGGGGAAGATCCTGCGCTCGCTGAGTTTGCGGTCGAGGTGTATCTCCATGTTGCCGGTGCCCTTGAACTCCTCGAAGATGACATCGTCCATACGGCTGCCCGTCTCGATGAGCGCGGTCGCGATGATGGTGAGCGAACCGCCGTGCTCGATGTTCCTCGCAGAGCCGAAGAAGCGTTTGGGGCTGTGCAGAGCACCGGGATCCACACCGCCGGAGAGCGTCCTGCCCGTGGGCGGGATGGTGGTGTTATACGCCCTTGCGAGCCTTGTCAGGCTGTCCATCAGGATGACGACGTCCTTGCCGAGCTCCACAAGGCGCTTTGCGCGGTCGAGGAGCATCTCCGCGGTCTTGGTGTGATGCTCGGGCATCTCGTCGAAGGTGGAATAGACCACCTCGCCCTTGACGGAGCGCTGCATATCCGTGACTTCCTCGGGGCGCTCGTCGATGAGCAGGACGAAGAGCACAATGTCGGGATAGTTCTCCGCGATGGACCCCGCGATCATTTTGAGCAAGGTCGTCTTGCCCGCCTTGGGGGGAGACACGATGATGCCGCGCTGTCCCTTGCCGATGGGGGCGACGATGTCTATGCAACGGGTCGCGTAATCGCGCGGACGGGAAGGGATCTCCAGCCGCAGTCTCTCGTCGGGATAGATGGGGATGAGGTCGTCGAAATTGGGGCGCTTGCCCACTTCCGCGAAGTCGACGCCGTTGATGGAGATGACGTTGACGACAGCGGCGGGTTTGCCCTCCTGCAACGTCCTGCAATAGGCGCGCACTCTGTCGCCGCGGCGCAGCCCGAACTGCTTGATCTTTGCCGCGGGGACGTAGGCGTCCATGTCGTTGCACTCGCAGTTGCGCACCCTGAGGAAGCCGTAGCCGTCGGGGTTGACTTCGAGAAAGCCCTCGCGGAGCTGATCGGCGGGACCCTCATCACGCCGCTTTTCGTCGCGGAACGCCTGTTGACGGTGACGGTCGCGCCCCTGTCCGAACTCGCGCACGAGGCGCACTTCGCGGGGTTTGTGCTTGTCCTCCGCGGACTTGTCATCGAGAGGTTTTTCCTCCGCGGAGACGGCGGGCTTCGCCTCCGTCTCAACGTCGGGCGCGGGGATCACCGTCTGCTTTTTGGGTCTGCCCCTTCTCGGAGCTTCGGGGGGTGCCATCTCGCCCGAAGTGATCTTCAGAATGAGGTCGATGAGTTCGCCCTTGTTTTTCTTGGTGGGAGATGAGACGCCGACCTCTTTTGCGAGGTCGCGAATGGCGAAAATGCTGGTCGCCTCGAGCGTCTCTCGGGTATAAGTTGCCATAATGCCTCCGATGTCCCTGTCGCAGGTGAACTCTACGGCGGGACTATTTAGAACTTTTTAAGCTATGATCAGCTAAATTCCGCTTCCGTAAACGCGGCGAACGCCGCGGATCAGTCGGAAAATCTTTCCAAAACGTAAACTTTGGTGCTTTCCCCGTCGAAGTCGGCGCGGTCGAACTCCACCGTGTCGGACTCGGGATAGACGATGTCGTCGTCATCGAAAAGATCGAGGAAATCGTTGAGTTTTGCGATGTCGAAGGAGTGCTCCCTCGTCTTGTAGTGCATGGGGATGACCACGTCGGGCATGATGCGGTCCACAAATTCCTTCGCCTGTTCCGCATCGATGGTGTAGGTGCCGCCGACGGGGATCATGAGGACGTTGACGGGAGCGATGCTGTCCACGAGCATGGCGTTGCACTCCTCACCGATGTCGCCCATGTGACAGACGTCCACGCCGTCCATGCGGAACTTGAAGACTATGTTCGCTCCCCTCGCCGCGCCGGACTTGGAGTCGTGATAGGTGCGTCGCCCGAGGATGTGGACTCCTCTGATGTCATAGGCGCCCGCCGCAGAGATGACCTCGGGGTCGCCCAGCACAGCGTCGAGATTGTTGTGGTCGTTGTGACCGTGGCTCACCGTGACAATGTCCGCGGTGACTCTCGGCATTTTGAAGCCGACATATGAGTGGTAAGGGTCTGTGACGACCGCAGTCCCCGTGCTTTCTTCAAGCCTGAACGCGGAGTGACCCAGCCATATGATCTTCACTTCTTCCTCCTAAAAGTTCTGCTGCTTCGCGTTGAGTTCCGCGACGAGCTGATGTATCTTCTCGAAGGGGTCCAAGAGGTTGGACACCGCCTCGTTGAGATTGCCTGCTGCGATGATGTACGCAAGATATTTGGAGCAGTCCGCTTCGATGAACCACTTCCTCTCCCTGAGTTCCGGCGTGCGGTAGGAGAGATTGGTGCTGATGACGGCGTCGAAGAGCCCGTCCTCGTAGGCGCGGTCGAACTTCTCGAGCCCCTCGGTGAAGAGGGAGAATGTCGCGGAGAGGAAGACGCGCTGCGCGCCCTTCTCCTTTATCTCGCGGGCGAGCTTGATCATGCTGTCGCCCGTCGCGATCATGTCGTCCGCGACAAAGACGTTCATGCCCATCACGGGAGAGCCGATATACTCGTGCGCGATGATGGGGTTCCTTCCGTTCACGACGCTCGCGTAGTCGCGGCGCTTGTAGAACATGCCGAGGTCCAGCCCCAGGACTGAGGCGTAATAGACGTTCCTGCCGATGGCGCCCTCGTCGGGAGAGATGCACATGAGGCTGTTCTTGTCCAGCTTGACGTCCGGGAAGTGCTTGGTGAGCGCTTTCAACACCTGATAGGTGGGGAAATAGTTGTCAAAGCCCATCATGGGCACCGCGTTCTGCACCCTCGGGTCGTGCGCGTCGAATGTGATGATGTCGCTCACGCCCATGTCGTACAGCTCGTGGAGCATGAGCGCGCAGTCCAGCGACTCCCTGCCCGCCCTGCGGTGCTGTCTGCCCTCGTAGAGCATGGGCATGACCACCGTGATGCGCTCGGGCTTGCAGTTTGCGGCGCAGATGATGCGTTTGAGGTCGGCAAAGTGCTCGTCCGGAGTCATAGGGATCTCTTTGCCGTAGAAGTTGTAGGTCACGCCGTGGTTGGACATGTCCGAGATGATGAACAGATCCTTGCCGCGCAAAGTCTCCATCACCATCGCCTTGCCCTCGCCGTTTGTGAAACGGGGATAGCTCGCGTCGATGACGAAAGTGTCCTTTTTGAGGGAACCGTCCACATCCACCGACTTGTACCATTCGACGAGATTTTTGTCTACGAGTTGCGTCAGTTCACGCGCACCGGGCGTGGAAATGAGAGCGAGAGGACCTTTCGGTCTTGCGGTGCTCAAAGTAAATTTGGATGCCATGGGGTCTCCTCCGAATTGTTCGACAACAGTATAACAGAGCGGCGGTTTTTTTTCAACTTATTTTGAATGGAATATAAACGATTATTTGTCGCACTTTGTCGCGGAGCAAAAAACGGACGGGAAGTTCAGATCATCTCCGCGAGCACCGAGTTCATCACCGCGACGCCGCGGCGGGTGAGGCGCACTCTGCCCCCTTCCCGGTCAAGGAAGCTCTCCACCAGCGAAAGATCCCTGTCCTTCAGGAGGCTCTCGTGCACGCCTTCCCGCGTCCTGAGCCCCAGCATGACGAGCTCCGTGCGCACGTCGGCGGGAGAAAGCACGCTCATCTCAACGCGGGGGACGTCGTCGAAACTCTCCACGCAGTTCACCCCGCCTATGTATGCGTTGAGGTCTTTCGGGGACGCGAAGCGGATCTCGCGCGCAAGCGGAGCGCCCTCCCGCGCCGTCTTCACCAGAGAGTGCGCGCCCGCGCCGAGACCGAGATACTCCTCCCTCGTCCAATAGCCGAGATTGTGACGGCATTCGAAGCCGCGCCGCGCGAAGTTGGACACCTCATATCGCTCGAGCCCGCACTCCGCAAGCGCATCCGTCGCCGTCTCCATATAGTCCGCGATCTCGTCATCGTCGGGGAGCCACACCCTGCCCTCTTCCGCCGCGGCGGCGAGAGGAGTGCCCTCTTCCAAAGTGAGTTCGTAAACGGAAACGTGAGGAGCGAGTCCCCCCACTTCCCGAACTTCGTCACGCACGAGTTGCGGCGTGTCGTAAGGGAGACCGACTATGATGTCAAGAGAAAAATTGTCGAATTTTTTCGCGATGCGCGCTGCCGCCGCCCTTGCCGTCGCGGCGTCGTGGACGCGCCCCACCGAGCGCAGGTTGTCGTCGGAGAGGCTCTGCACTCCCATACTCACCCTGTTCACACCCGCGTCCAGGAATGCGGAAAGCACGTCACCGGAGGCGCTCTCCGGATTGACCTCGACGCTCACCTCTTCGGGCGCGTAGTGCGGGAAACTTGCCGAAAGCGTCCCGAACACGCCCGCGATGTCCTTCGCAGACATAAGCGAGGGCGTCCCTCCGCCGAGATAAACTGTGTCTATCCGCGCCTCGGTGAAGCGCTCTCCCGCAAAGCGTATTTCGCGTTTTAATGCCGTTAGATAGCTGAAAACAAGGGCTTCACCGCAATTCGCGTAGGACGTGAAATCGCAGTAGGCGCACTTCTTTTTGCAGAACGGAAAGTGAAGATAAAGTTCCATCTCATTTGTCGTCGCCGACTTTCAGGATGCTGACGAAAGCCTCGCTGGGCACTTCCACCGAGCCCACTCTGCGCATCCTCTTTTTGCCCTCTTTCTGCTTTTCGAGCAGCTTCTTCTTGCGGGTGATGTCGCCGCCGTAGCACTTGGCGAGGACGTCTTTGCGCAGCGCCTTCACGGTTTCGCGGGCGATGATCTTTCCGCCTATCGCCGCTTGGATCGGGATCTCGAAAAGCTGGCGCGGGATGGCGTCTTTCAGCTTCTCCGCGATGCCTCTGCCCCTTGCGTACGCCTTGTCCTTGTGCACGATGAGGGAGAGCGCGTCGCACATGTCGCCGTTGATGAGCATATCCAGGCGCACGAGGTCGCTCTTCTCATAGCCGTCGGGCTCGTAGTCAAGAGAGGCATAGCCGCGGGTGCGGGATTTCAGACTGTCGAAGAAATCGTAGATTATTTCGTTCAAAGGCAGCCGATAGGTCATCTGCACGCGGGAGGTGTCCACATAGGTCATGTCGATGAAGATGCCGCGCTTCTCCTGGCAGAGCTCCATGATCTGCCCCACATACTCCGGCGGGGTGTAGATGGTGGCTTTGACGATGGGCTCCTCTATGCTCTCGATCTCCCCTGCCGGCGGCAGATTGGTGGGATTGTCGATGATGAGCTTTTCGCCGTTGGTCCTGGTGACGTGATAGGACACTCCGGGCGCGGTGGTGATGAGGTCGAGGTCGAACTCGCGCTCCAGCCTCTCCTCTATGATCTCCATGTGCAGCAGCCCCAGGAACCCGCAGCGGAAACCGAAGCCGAGCGCCTTGGAATTTTCCGCCTCGAAGGTGAGGGACGCATCGTTGAGCTGGAGCTTGAGAAGGGCTTCTTTGAGGTCGTTATACCTTGCGCCGTCCGCGGGATAGACCCCCGTAAAGACCATGGGCGTGACCTTCTTGTACCCTTTCAAGGGAGAGGGCGCGGGACGGTCGGCAAGGGTGATGGTGTCGCCGACGGCGGTGTCCGCGACATTCTTTATGCTCGCGGCGATATAACCCACCTCACCCGCAGAAAGCGAGGTTGTGGGACGCATTCCGGGTGCATAAACCCCGACTTCGACCACATCGAACTCTTTGCCCGACGCGAACATCCTGATGCGGTCGCCCGCTTTCACGGTGCCGTCCACGATGCGCACCATGGAGATAGCGCCGCGATAGTTGTCGTAATAGCTGTCAAAGATCAGGGCTTTCAAAGGCGCCTCGGGGTCGCCCTTCGGGGGAGGCAGTTTCTCGACGATCTGCCTCAGCACCTCGTCGATGCCTATGCCCTCTTTTGCAGAGATGAGCGGGCATCCCGTTGTGTCCAGACCGATGATGTCCTCGATCTCCTTCTTCACTCCGTCGACGTCCGCGGAAGCGAGGTCGATCTTGTTGATGACGGGGAGGATCTCCAGGTCGTTGTCAAGGGCGAGATAGACGTTTGAAAGGGTCTGCGCCTCAACGCCCTGCGTGGCGTCCACCACGAGCAGCGCGCCCTCGCACGCCGCAAGCGAACGGGAGACTTCGTAGGTGAAGTCCACGTGCCCGGGGGTGTCGATGAGGTTGAAAGTGTATTCCTCTCCGTCGTAATCGTAAAAGAGCCTGCAAGTCTGCAGTTTTATCGTGATGCCCCTCTCCTTTTCGATGTCCATGTTGTCGAGGAGCTGGTCGGACATATCGCGGGAAGACACGGTGCCCGTACGCTCGATGAGCCTGTCCGCAAGCGTGCTCTTGCCGTGGTCGATGTGCGCGATTATCGAGAAATTGCGTATGTGTGAAAGACTCAACACTTCCTCACTTCCCCGCACATATGTGCGGAAATTTTAACCAAGCTGTTGACATTATTATAATGTAATTTTAGAATTATATCAACAAAATCATTCACACATCGGAGAAAACGAAATGCCCGAAATGAATTGGTTGTTTCTGACCCCCGTCGCACACCGCGGTCTGCACGACGGCGACAGACCGGAAAACAGCATGCCCGCCTTCCGGGCGGCGATCGAGCACGGCTTCACCATCGAGATCGACGTCCACCTCTCCTCGGACGGTCACCTCGTCGTCTTCCACGACGACAACCTGAAGCGCGTCTGCGGCGTGGACAAAAAAGTCGCGAAGTGCACTCTTGCGGAGCTCAAAACCATGAAGCTCAAAGGTACGGAGGAGACCATCCCCACTTTTGACGAGTTCCTCGCGCTTGTGGACGGCAAGGTGGGCATCCTCTGTGAGATCAAGGGCTTGAACCCCTACGACAACTCCATCTCCGCGGCGGTGTGCGAGAGACTGAAGACCTACAAGGGCAACATCGCGCTGCAATCCTTCAACTACGGCGCGGTGAGATACTGCCGCCGTCACACCGCACTCCCCTGCGGTCAGCTCTGCACTTGGCAGAACCCCTCCGCGACGGGAAGATCGCACCTCACGGACTTCATGGGCAAGCTGTGGATCAACAAGCTCTCAAAGCCCCACTTCATCGCCTACGACGTGAGAGACCTCGATGACAATCCCTACATCGCAAAAGCGCGCAAGACCCTCCCCGTCATCACCTGGACGGTCAACAGCGCGGAAAAACTTGAGCGCGCAAAGAAACTCGCGGACAACATCATCTTCGAGGACATCTGCCCGCTGGTGGAGAGCGATTATATCCCCTCCCACAAGCCCCGAACGCTCTGACAGTTGCCTGAGACCGTCCGCCCGCACGCAAACGCAACGGTCGCGGACACGCACTCCCGCACGCAAAAATAAAAGGCTGCGGCACATCGACACGGCAAAATAACACAAGAAACTCAAACGCCCGCAAACGCGGGCGTTCCTTTTTTATAAACCGTGCGGGCTCCGGAAGCCTCTCTCAATATTCGATCTTAAAGTGATCGAGCAGGCGTTTGAAGGCGTCCTGTGCGGCGAGACATGTGTCTCTGAGATACGCCCTGTCACGCCCCCATTCTTTCAGACCGCGGTAGTAATAATATTTGAGGTCGTCATCGATGATGAACGGCACTATGCCGCGGCGGAGACATTCGCGGAAAAGCAGCAGCCGACCTACGCGCCCGTTGCCGTCCTGGAAGGGATGGATGAGCTCGAAGCGGTGGTGGAGGTCGAGAAGGTCGTCAAAAGAGAGTTCCTCCCGCGTGTTGCAATCATCCACAAACGCCCTCATTCGCGCAGGCACTTCCTCGGGAGGGGCGGTCGGCGCGTCGCCCACGGTGTTAGGCAGGCGCTTGTAGGCTCCCACGGCAAACCACTCCTTCCTCGCGTCCGAGGTGCCGTTTTTCAGGGTGCGGTGGAGCTCCTTCACGAAAGCTTCCGAAAGCGGGCGCGAAGCGCTTTCGACGATCATGTCCACGCACTTGAAGTGGTTGGCGGTCTCCACGACGTCGTCGGCGCGCACCGCGCCGTCCGAGACGCCGACGGTGTTGGTCTCAAAGATGTATCTCGTCTGATCGTGCGTGAGCTTGCTCCCTTCCATGTGGTTGGAATTGTAGGTGAGCTCGATCTGCACCGCGTGATAGATCCCGCCCGAGACCTTCCCCCGCTCTTCCTCGCGGAGCACGGCAAGAAGCCCCACGGGCTCGTCTCGGCGCTTGTTTACGCGCTCGGGCTTTTCCGCGTCCTCGGGCACATTCCACGTCTTTCCCGTGAGGAAAGCGCCGGGGATCCTGCCCTCCGCACAATAGTTCCTGACGCTGCGCTCGGACACGCCCCACTTCTTGGCGGTCTCCGCAACCGAAACGAAACCCATATCACACCTCATTTCCCGCGCTCGGGACGACTCTTGCGGCGCCTTGATATTACGCCGCTAAGCTACGTTATCATTATAACCCGTTATCGGCAAAATTACAAGCCCATTATGCGGTCATACGCATTTTTTTGCCGATAACGGCAAAATATATGACATTTTGAGCGCATACATTCCTGTATTTTTGCCGATAGCGGTAAGAAAAAACGGAACGCACAGCGTTCCGTCTCCTCGTAGGATGCGCCGATTGCGCGATCAGGCGTTCGCCTTCTTCCACGCCTCAACCTTGGCTTTGCTCATCTGGGTGAGCTTCTCCGCGGTGTATTTGGACTCCGCGCCGCCGTTGGTGTAGAGGAAGTAGGTGCCGTCCTCCGCGACATAGAGGGTCTCTTCGTAGCCCGCGGGGTCGCCGTAAGCGCCCGAGGTGACCTTCTTGACGATGCTCATTTCGATGGTGTCATAGCTCTTGCCTTTGACTGTCTTTTTCATATCTGCCTCCTTAGGATGTAGTCATTTTGTGCGGAACTTCCGCCGGGGGCATATTAGCACATCTAAAATAAAAAAGCAAAGAAACGGATAGGCAAATTGCAATAATGTCAAAAACGGACAATAACCGCGCGCTCTCCCCGCCCCGTCTTGCGCTTGCGTCATTAGCCGACATTATCGCGGCTGTGCGGACTTACCGCATCGGAACGATCCCGGGCGGCTGCCGTAAAAAGCACCCGAAACCGTTTTTATGACAATTAGCTTCGTTACGCTCCGACATAAGAAAAAAGCCTCCGCTTCGGCGGAGGCTTTTGCATTTTGGTTCGGGACGTCAGTCCTTCTTGAAGACGTCGGCTACGGAGCGGAAACCGTCCTTGATCGCGGCGCCGAGGGGCTTGTAGAGCGGCTTGACGTCGGACACTTTGCCGGTGTTGGTGATGTTGTAGACCACATAGCTGTAATAGAGCGTGAGCAGCACCGTGAACACGCTGAACACGATGAAATCCGCACCCGTCCTTTCGAAGTCCACGATGAGCCCGTCGGAGAGGATGGCGGCAAAGCCGGAGTTCTTGACGATGAGACCCACGCAGATGAAGGACAGCAACGCATAGCCGCCCATGATGCCGTACACTCTCCTCTCGCCGGAGACCATGGCGTAGATGAGTCCGAGCGCGATGATGAGGAAGAGATAGGTGTAGGTGACTTTGAGGGTGAAAACCGCCACCATGGCGAGGGTGTAGGACGCGAGCAACAGCACTTCCTGGCGGTTGCGCTTCTTGAAGTACAGCGAGCAGATGTACACCACGAGCACGAGGATGAACACGAGGTTCAGTATGGACGCGGTGTTGTTGAAGCCCTGACCGTTGAGGGTCGCCATGCCGTAGAAGCCGAACGCGTTGTCCACGAAGATGTTGTTGTTGATCATCTGGTTGGCGATCATCCTCATGCCGTAGAACGCGTTCTCGCCGAAGTGCCCAACCGCAACGGGGATGGTGAGCACATAGGTGAGCGCGACGGCGCCGATGAGACCGAAGACGATGACGGCGCGGTTTTTGCCGAACTTCTTCAGGCTGTCCGCATCCTTATAATACATATAGCCGAGGTAGGTGACCGCGATGGGCGCGAGCGCGAGCGCACGGATGTCCAGCACCGTCGCAAGCGCCATGACGATATACATCGGGATGTACTTCTTCTCTACGAGCAGCAGCACCGCCGCGACCATGAGCGCGAGCAGGAGCGAGACGAAGGTGTTGCTCATGCCGCTCATCACGAGCGCCACGGGGAGCACCGCATACGCCGCCGCAACGATGACCGCGATCTTGTCGCCCGCGTACTTCCTGCCGTAGAAATAGATCATCGCAACAAGCGCCATGTCCGCGAGCACGCCCACCATGCGGATGAGCACGGAGATGCCGTCCGCGGTGAGGTTCTGCCCCATCGCGCCCATTATGGCGAGGATATACATCGTGCCGGGCGCCATGACGGAGACGTCGATGTTGGCGAAGTTGGACGCATTTGCGTAGACGTTGTTGACGCCGTTTGCAGCAAGCCATCTCGCAAGCTCCACAGTCGCATTCATCTCGCCGCCGAAACCGTACATGGAAAGCAGGAAGATGAGGCGGACAAGGAATGTGCCCAGCATCAGCATGCCCGCGATGAAGAAGCAGTTGGTCCACCACTTGCCGTTCACGGCTCTTGCGCGCGCCTTGCCTTTGCCCTTGCCCGCAGCGTAAGAGGGAGCGGGAGCGTCAAAGGAAGTGCCGTCAAAGTTGACAAAGACGTCCGTCTTGGCATACGCCTTCTTGATGAGGACGTAGGCGCACACCGCGATCGCCGCGGTCGCGAGCGTCAGGAAAACGACGAAGAGAGTGCCGGAAAGATCGCGGTTGTATCTTGCGATCTGCGACATCCTGAAGTCGTACACCGTGTCGCCCTCGGGGACGGAGGAAGGATCGACGCGCATCACGGAGATGTTGTCGAAATAAGCCTCGCCTGTCACGGGCTCGTCCTCGGAACCGACGGAGAGCGCCAGCGTGAGATAGTCCGTGTTGAGGGGACGGACGTAGAAGTTCAGCGTCACCCAGTCGTTGGTGGTGGAGCCCTGCGTCTCGAAGAAATAGTCGGGGTTCTCGAGGAAGGTGATGTAGACGCCGTGGTCGGAGTCGGACACCCCGGAAAGGGAGGTCACGCGCACGTCAACGGAGACGTGATAGACCGCCTTTCTGTCCACTTCGATGCCCTGCGAGAGATAGACCCAGCCGTCTTCCCCGCCCGTGGTGAGGATGACATAGCCGTTGCCGTGCTTTTCGTAGAGGTCGCTGTCGGAGGCGACGGACTGCCTTCTGTAAGGCGAGTCGATGTCCTCATCCCACACGCCGCCGATGGTCCAGCCGTCGAGCAGGACGCCGTCGTCCGTGCTCTCGTAGCCCGAAAAATCTCCGTTCACGGAGAGCTCGGTGTCGAATGCGGTGCGTCCGTCGTTGCACGCAGAAAGCGCAAATAGTGCCAGTACGAGTACCAGCACTATCACGCCTATGGAAACAAATCTTTTCTTCATTGTTTACCTTATCTGACTTCTTTGAGTTTCGCCGCCTTGCCGGTGCGTTCGCGCAGGTAGTAGAGTTTCGCGCGTCTGACCTTGCCGTGGCGCACAACTTCGATGTGGTCGATCTTGGGAGAATGCATGGGGAAGGTCCTTTCCACGCCCACGCCGTAGGTGACGCGACGGACGGTGAAGGTCTCGCGGATGCCGCCGTTCTTCTTGGCGATGACGATGCCTTCGTAGGACTGCAGCCTCTCGCGGTTGCCCTCCACGACTTTGACGAAGACTTTGACCTGGTCGCCGATGGCGATCTCGGGCAGATCCGTTCTCATGCCTTCTTTTTCGATGGTGTCGATGATGTTCATTGTTGACTGTCCTCCTTTTTACTAAACGTTCTTATCGGTATCCCCGAAAGCGGAACGTCCGAGTCACGCGTGTTATAATATCATATAATAATTTTCTTCACAAGCAAAATACGCGCCCGTTTTCAATTTAATTGCGCATTTTCGCACTTTTTTGTGTTTATGGGCGGACTCACCTGCGGGTGTTCGCGTCGAATGCGGCGGGGATGTGGTGCATCCTGCCGTCCTTCACCTCGACGACGTCGAAGCGCACGTTCACGCCGAAGAGCTTCTTTTCCGCGATGTAGGCGTTCGCCGCGCGGATGTATCGGCGCATCTGTTCGTTGCCCACATGCTCGACGGGGTGTGCGCCGCAGAAATCCGACGCTTTCACCTCCACAAAGACGAGTTCCCCGCCGTCCGCCGCGATGATGTCCGCCTCCACACCGCCGCATTTGCGGTTGCGCTCGAGGACGACCATCCCCTCTTTTTCGAGATATTCGGCGGCAAGCTGTTCCGCCATGTTCCCTTTTGCGCGCTTATTCATCCGTGCCAACGAAATGCCCTATGAAAGTGCGGCGGTGGATGGGCGTCGCCCCAAGCTCCTTGAGCGCCGCGATGTGCTGCGCCGTGCCATAACCGACGTTGTTCGCAAATCCGTAGCCGGGATAGACCTCGTCCATCTTTTGCATGAACGCATCCCTCTCTACTTTGGCAATGATGGAAGCCGCCGCGATGGAATAGCTCTGCGCGTCGCCGTGCACTATGCCGAAGGTGCGGACGGGGATGTCCAGCTTCAGCGCGTCCACGATGACGACGTCCGGTTTGACTGCAAGGCTCATCACCGCCTCCGCCATGCACGCCTTTGTGGCGGCGAGGATGTTCATCTCGTCTATCCTGCGGTTGTCGTAGGAGACGACCGACCACGCGATCGCGCGGCTCTTTATCTCCTCCGCAAGCCGCTCGCGCTTTCTCTTTGCGACCTTCTTGCTGTCGTTCACCCCTTCGATGAGATCGTCGAGAGGCATGATGACGGCGGCGCAGGTGACGGGTCCGGCAAGCGGCCCTCTGCCCACTTCGTCCACCCCGCAGATGAGGCGGCAGCCCTCCTTCATCAATTCTTCCTCATAGCGCATGAGTTCGCTTGCGTGCACCATAAAGCCCTTTTATCCTCTCTTTTTGAGCACTAAACCGCTCGTTTTGGGTTTTTCTAACATGATCTTGCCAAGCCTGCCCTTCCTGAAATCGTCCAGGATGCACTTCGCCGTGCGATCATAGTCGGGCTCGCCGCCCCTCACTTTGAAACCGCGCGCGGCGGCGATCGCGTCAAAGAGAGCTATCGTATCTTCCGGCATCTCCGCGATGCCGTATCTCTCCGAAAGATCGCTGCCATAAGTGCCCTTCACCTCGTCCAGGAAAGCGTAGGCGAGCTCTCCGACATCCAGCACTTCGTCGCGGATGCTGCCGATGTAGGCAAGATGTCTTGCCACCGTCTCGTCCTCGAACTTGCCCCAGAGAGTCCCCGGGGTGTCGAGCAGATCCACTCCGTCCACGCTCATCCATTGTTTGCCGCGGGTGACTCCGGGACGGTCTCCCGTCACCGCGCCCGCCCTTCTGCACATAGCGTTGATTACCGTGGATTTGCCGGAATTTGGCACGCCCACCACCATCGCGCGCACGGCGACGTTCGCTCCCCTCTCGCCGAAACGGGCAAGCTTGTCGGATGCGATGCGTTTGAGCCCCGCGACGATGGCGGAACAATCGCCGGATGTCCCCACCGCTTTCACGAAAGTCTTTCCGTCCTCGCGGAAACGCTCGCACCATAGCGCGAGGTCGCTCTCCTCCACGAGGTCGCATTTGTTGAATACGTAGAGAACCCTTTTCCCCGCGATGAGCTTGTCGAAGAGTGGATTGTTGGAGCTGAACACCGCGCGGGAGTCGATGACGTATATGAGAGCGTCCACAAGACGGAGATTTTCCTCCATCATGCGGATGGCTTTTGTCATATGTCCGGGGAACCATTGGATGTTCATAGTGTATCTCCGGCCAGACGAAAAATGTTGTTTCACAACATTTTTGCCGGACTCCGTTCCTTGTGCTCCGTGCGCAATGCGCACTCACCGCACTGCGTTGCAAAATTTTTTTTGTGCTCCGTCCGCTGTGCTTATTTATTTGTCCAGCAGGTCGGGGCGGCGTTCTCTTGTGATCTCCAACGCCTTTTTCGCGCGCCAGGCGTCCACCTCTTGGTGGTTGCCCGAGACCAGGACGTCGGGGACGGATAGCCCCCTGTACACCTGCGGACGTGTGTAGTGCGGATATTCGAGCAGCCCGGAGGAAAAGCTCTCCTCCACCGTGCTCTCCGTGCTCCCCAGCACTCCGTCGATGTAGCGGGAGACCGCGTTCATCACGACGAGCGCGGGCAGTTCGCCCGAGGTCAGGACGTAATCTCCGATGGAGATCTCGCGGTCGATGCAGAGCGTGAGCGCCCTCTCGTCCACTCCCTCATATCCGCCGCAGAGGAAGAGTATCTCCTCGCACGCGGCAAGTTCCTTCGCCGTCGCCTGCTTGAATGGTTCGCCTTTGGGCGAAAGATAGACGCGCAACGCCTTATGCTCCGGGTCGGTCGCCTCCACCGCACGCACGATGGGGTCGGGGGTCATCACCATCCCGGCGCCTCCGCCGTAGGGATAGTCATCCGTCTTGTGGTGCTTGTCGAGGGAAAAGTCGCGGATGTTGACCACGTTGACCTCGAACCTGCCCTCTTTTGCGGCGCGCCCCAGGATGCCGAGCCCGAGGATGTCGAAATATTCCGGGAATATGGTGAGGAAATGGAACTTCATGAGTTGTAGACAGCCGTCCTCCCGAACATTCTCCCGTCGAGGCGGATGACGCCGTTCTCGGCGTCGATCTCCTTCACGGTCTCCTTGAGGGCGGGGAAGCTGACGCTCCCCTCCGCAAGGCGCACGACATAGACGTCCGCCGAGCCGTATTGCAGCACGTCGACGAGCTCCCCGATCCTCTCCCCGTCCACGATGACGTCGGAGCCCAGGATGTCCGCGATGTAATATCTGCCGTCGGGAGGCGGCGGGAGATCCTTTCTTGCCACCTTCACCTCTTTGCCGCGCAGTTTTTCGGCGTCTTCCGGGGTGTCGACGCCCTCGAGTTTGGCGTAGAGGAAAACGCCCTCCGAAGAGGCGTTCTCGAGACGGTAATGCGTGCCGCCGACATTGAGCGTCCTGAGGTGCAGCAAGCGCGAAGTGTTCTCGGAATAGGTCTCGATCTTCACGACGCCCTTGATGCCCCTCGGGCGCAGCACTCTGCCGATGGTGAATTCCGCTTTCATTCCTGCTCTTCGATGACGACGTTATAGCGCGTGGAGGACTTGGCGGAAGCGGCTTTGACGAGGACGCGGATGGCGCGTGCGATCTTGCCCTGCTTGCCGATGATCTTGCCGATGTCCTTCTTTGCGGCTATGATGACGATGTCGGCTTCGTCGCCGTTCTCGCGGAGTTCGACGGAATAGTCCCCCTCCGGGACGAGCTTGCCGACCAGATATTCGACGAGTTCCAGCATGTTACACCTTACAGAATGCCATGTTCCTTGAAGAGGTTGCGGACGGTGTCGGTGGGCTGAGCGCCGTTGGCGAGCCACTTCTTGGCGAGGTCCGCGTCGATCCTGACCACTTTGGGGTCGCTTGCGGGATCGTAGATGCCGATCTGCTCGATGTACTGTCCGTCACGCGCTTTTCTGGAATCGGTGGCGACGATGCGGTAGAAAGGTGCCTTCTTTGCGCCCATTCTGGTGAGTCTGAGTTTGACCATATGTGTTTCTCCTTTTGCCTTTCGGCTGAATAGTTATTGCCTGTTTTCATCCCGCGCAAGCGTTGCGCACGAGAGTGTTTTTTTGCACGAACATGCGGTTTATCCGCATGTTCCTCGCGATGAAGCGTCAGAAGAGACCTTTCATCCCCTTCATGCCGCGCAGTCCTTTCATGCCGCCCTTCTGCATCCGAGCCATCATCTCGCGGGTCATCTCGAACTGCTTCAGAAGCTGATTGACCTCCTGGATGGAAGTGCCGCTCCCCTGCGCGATACGCTTGCGGCGGCTGCCCTTGATGATGTCGGGGTTGCGCCTCTCTTTCACGGTCATGGACTGGATGATGACCTTTGCGCGCATGAGCTTGTCCTCGTCGATGTCCTCGGTCTTGATCTTGCCCGCCATGCCGGGGAGCATCTTCATCATGTCGCCGATGCCGCCCATCTTCTTGACGCTCTCGAGCTGTTCGAGATAATCCTCAAGGGTGAAGGAGCGCTCCTTGATCTTCTTTTGCAGGTTCTCCGCCTGTTCTTTGGAGAACGCCTGCTCCGCCTTTTCGATGAGCGTGAGCACGTCTCCCATGCCGAGGATGCGGCTCGCCATGCGTTCGGGATGGAAGGGCTCGAGGTCCTCGGGTTTCTCGCCCGTGCCGCTGAACTTGATGGGCTTGCCCGTCACCGCTTTGATGGAGAGCGCGGCGCCGCCCCTCGTGTCGCCGTCCAGCTTGGTCATGATGACGCCGGTGACGTCCAGGGTCTTGTTGAAGGTGTCCGCGACGGTGACCGCGTCCTGACCGGTCATGCTGTCCACGACGAGGAGGATCTCGGATGGAGAGACCGCCGCTTTGACGTCCACAAGCTCCTTCATCAGAGCCTCATCGACGTGCAGCCTGCCTGCGGTGTCGATGATGACGGTGTCAAAGCCGTTTTTGAGCGCGTAGGCGACACCCTCTTTCGCTATCTTGACAGGGCTGATCTGCCCCATCTCGAACACCTCGGTGTTCACCTTTTTGCCCACTATACCGAGCTGCTGTATGGCGGCGGGGCGATAGACGTCGGCGGCGACGAGCAGCACCTTTTTGCCCTGTTTTTTGAGGTAAAGCGCGAGTTTGCCGCACATCGTCGTCTTGCCTGCGCCCTGCAAACCGCACATCATATAGACTGTGGGCGGACGGTCGGAGACAGCGAGTTTCTGGTGTTTGCTGCCCATGAGGGCGACCAGCTCGTCGTTGACGATCTTGACTATCTGCTGCGCGGGAGTGAGGGATTTCAGGATGTCCTCTCCCAGCGCCTTTTCGCTGACGGACGCCACGAAACCTTTCACAACATTGAAATTGACGTCGGCTTCGAGGAGTGCGACGCGGATCTCGCGCATCGCCTGTTTGATCTCAAGCTCCGTGAGTTTGCCTTTGTTGCGGAGCTTCGAGAAGATGTGGTTCATCTTGTCGGAAAGACTTTCAAAGACTGCCATTATTCCTCCAATGCGCTTTCGGCGTCGGCGATGAGCACGGAGCAGTCCGCCGTCCTGCCCTCCGCAAGCGCCTGTTTCGCCTCGCCGAGGATACGGAGCACTTTTCTGCCCCTTCCCGCGAGACCGAGCTTGCTCTCGAAATCTCTGAGAGCCTTTTCGCCACGTTTGATGCCGTCCAGCACGGCTTGGCGGGAGACGGAATACATCTCGGCAAGCTCACCGAGAGAGATGTCCTCGTCGTAGTGCAAACGCAGCCACTCGTTCTGCTTCTCGGTGATGAGGGCGCCGTAGTAGGCGCGCAATGTGCCGATCTCGAATCTGTCCATACCCTGCCGTCAAGGTCTTGACCTTTGTAAAGGCGCCGACCTTGACATATATGATAAACGCAAAAAAAAGCGGTGTCAAGCGTCTGACACCGTTTTCTTGCGTGGGCGCGCGTAAATCTATCAAATTAAAGCGTCCACAAAATCTTTCGCGTCAAAGGGGATCAGGTCGTCGAGTTTCTCGCCCACTCCGACATAGAGGACGGGGAGCTCGAGTTCCACGGAGATGGCGATGACCACTCCGCCCTTGGCGGTGCCGTCCAGTTTGGTGAGCACGATGCCGTCGAGGTCGATCGCCTCGGAGAATATCTCCGCCTGCGCCACTCCGTTCTGTCCCGTCGTCGCGTCGAGGACGAGATATTTGCGGAAGTCCGCGTCCGGGAGCTCGCGGTCCACGACGCGGCATATCTTTTTGAGCTCTTCCATGAGGTTCTTTTTGTTGTGCAGCCTTCCCGCGGTGTCCACGAGGATGACATCCGTGCCCTTTGCCTTTGCGGAGGAGACGGCATCGAAGACGACGGCGGCGGGGTCTGCGCCCTCGTTGTGGCGGATGACCCGCACACCCGCGCGCTCGCCCCACACTTCGAGCTGTTCGCTCGCGGCGGCGCGGAAGGTGTCCGCGGCGGCGATGACGACGCTCTTGCCCTGCTCGCGGAACATGTGCGCGAGCTTGCCTATCGCGGTGGTCTTGCCCACTCCGTTGACGCCGGAGAGCAGGATGACGAGAGGATAGGAATAGGGCTCCACCTCATACTCGATATTGTCGACGAGGATCTCTTTCAGGACGCCCTTTGCGTCTTCGGGGGCTTTGATCTTCTCGCGGAAGACGCGGTCTTTGAGCTCCTCGACGACGCTCTCCGCGGCGGTGACGCCCACGTCCCCCGCGAGCAGCGCCTCTTCGAGCGACTCATAGAACTCGTCGTCGAGTTCCTTTGCGGAAAAGGCGTAGAAGAGCTTTTTCGCGATGCTGTCTTTGGTCTTTTTTATGCCCTGCGCGATCTTTTGAAAGAATCCCATTTAACCCTCCCTGTTGATCTTGTCCGCGCGCTTGACCGCCTCGTCGAAGGAGATGGAGACGATCTTGGTGACGCCCTTCTCCTCCATGGTTACGCCGAATATGGTGCTGGCGTGGCGCATGGTCGCTTTGCGGTGAGTGATGACGATGAACTGAGTCTCTTCCGAGAACTTCCTGAGATACTCCGCAAAGAGGTTGGCGTTGGAGTCGTCGAGAGCGGAGTCTATCTCGTCCAGCACGCAGAACGGCATGGGTTTGAGCATGAGGATGGCGAAGAGGATGGCGATGGCGGTGAACGCCTGCTCGCCGCCGCTGAGCAGCGAGATGTTCTGCAGCCTCTTTCCCGGGGGCTGCGAGAAGATCTCTATGCCCGCCTCCAAGGGGTCGTCCGTCTCGGAGAGATCGAGCTTGAGGTCGCAGCTTCCGCCGCCGAAGAGCTTGACGAAAGTCTCGTGGAAGTTTTGGTTGATCTGATTGAACGCGGTGAGGAACTTGCTGCGCATCTCCTCCGTGATGGTGTCGATGACCTGTTTGATGTCGCGGCAAGCCTGCAGGATGTCGTCGCGCTGTGCGGTCTGCTCCTCGAGACGCGCCTCGGAGTCCGCAAGGTCCTGCACCGCAAGGGGGTTGACCTCGCCGAGTTTTGCGATGGACTTCTTGAGCTCCGCGATGACGCCCTTGGCGCCGTGATGCTCGAAGTTTTCGTCCTTCAAAGGCAGCGCCGAGCTGTAAGTGAGGTCATACTCCTCGAGGATGTGCTGCTGCAGATAAGCGTTCTGATTGTCCACGCTTTCCAGCATGTTCTCGTCGCGGATCTTCTTTTCCGAAAGCGCCGTCTTCTCCTCGGTGAGGCGGGTCCTGTCCGCGTCGAGCGCGACGATGCGCTCCGAGAGTTTGCGCTTCATCTCGCTGAGCCCCGCGATCTGCTTCTCGAGCTCCTCGATGCGCTTCTTGTCCTCTTCCGAGAACACCGTCTTGGAGGGCGCGGTGCGGATCTTTTCCAGCTCCGCATTGCGGGCTTCGAGCTCCGCCGCGAGTTCCTCACGCTCGTTTTTGAGCGCGTTCTCTTCACGGCGCAGACGGAAGAGCTCCGTGTCAAAGCCGTCGATGGCGTTCTTCTGTTCCGCGATCCTGAGCCTGAGTGCCATGACCTCTTCGCTCAGCGTCTCGCGCTCGGACTTCTGCTCCGTCCCCTGCGAGCGGGACGCCTCGATGAGGGTGCCGTACTCTTCCTGCCGCTGTTTGACATCCGCTTCCATGCGGTCGATGTCCGTGAGACTGTCCGCAAGCGCTTTGATGATGGCCTTCACCTTCTCGAGTTCCTGTGCGTCGGAAGCGATCTCCGTCTGCAGTTGCTCCACGGTCTCGGCGGCTTGGCGCGCCTTGTTCTCGTTGAGGCCGGTCTCGATGCTGACCTCGGAGATGCGGGAGGAAATGCCCTGCAATTCCTCTTCCGCGGCGGCGATCTCCGCAAGCCTCTCTTCGCGCTGAGCGCCGAGGCTCGCGATGCGGGACTTGATGCGGTCGACGTTCACCTTCGCCTGCTCGATCTGCTTCTCCTGCGAGAGGAGACCGGAATTCTGCGTGCGGCGGGAACCACCCGTGATCTCGCCGCCTCTGGCGTAGATCTCGCCGTCCAGCGTCACGATCTTGAAGCCCTGATTATACTTTTTGTAAAGCCTTTCCGCAGTCGCCATGCCGTCCACGACGACGGTGGTGCCGAGCAGGGTCTGCACAAAGGGATAAAACCTGTCCTCGCACTCCACAAGCTCCGCCGCGATGCCGAAACATCCCTGCTCGTTGAGCGCGGGGAGATACTCCTTCCCGAGCCCGCGGGGACGGCAGGACGTGAGAGGACGGAAGGTCACTCTGCCGTAACTCTTCTGCTTGAGGTAAGTGATGAGCGCCGCCGCGTCGCGGGGCTCTTCGACAAGGACGTTCTGCAACGCCGCGCCGAGCGCGTATTCGATGGCGGACTCGTAGCCTTCCGGCACCGTGATGACCTCGGCGAGCACGCCCATGATGCGGCTCTTCAACGCGGGGTCGTGCCTGGCGTCGCGCATGAGTTGCTTGACCGCCTCCTGATAGCCCTGATAATCGTCCTTGACGGAGACGAGGAGCCTGAGCTGACCTTCCGCAAGCCCCAGCTTGGAATTGAGGGTCACGACGTCCGCTTCCAGACCCTTGACCGCTTCCTGCGCGTCGAGTTTGCCGGAGAGCAGCTCGTTGTTCTTCTGAGAGAGCGCCCTCATCTCCTCCTTGCCCTTTTTGACGTTGCTGTCATAGACGGAGAGGTCGGTCTCCGCCTCGTCAAGGCTCGCTTTCTTTGCCGAAAGCATCTCTTGGAGATTCTTGGCGCGCTCCTCGTTGATGGCTTTTTCCGCAATGATGCCGGACTGATTGCCTTTGAGTTCGCCCAGCCGCTTCAGAGCCTCGACGTACTCGTCGTTCTTGCTCGCGAGCTCGCTCTCCCTGCCCTCGATGTCGCGGGAAAGGAACCCGAGCTTCTTGCTCTTCACCTCGAACTCCTTGGACGCTTCGAGATAAGCCGCCGTCTCCGCCTGCTTGCGCTCCTCGCATTTTTTGATGAGACCGTCGGAGACGGAGATCTGCGCTTCCGCGGACTTCAATTCCCCGCTCAGACGGTTGATCTCCGCCTGCAGGTTGGAGATGCGCTCCTTGACCAGGTTCGCCTGACCCATGGTACGCTCCGCGTCCACCTTGAGAGCGAGCAGCTCGGAGTTGCTCTCCTCTGCGAGCCTGTCCACGCCGCCGGACTCGCGCAGACACCTTTCGTAGTCGTTGATGCAGTCGACAAGCTGTTTCTCCTTGTCCTGCAGCTCCTTCTGCGTCGCCGCGATGCGGTCGTAGATGCGCTGCTTGATCTGCTGCGCGTTCTCGTAGTTGTAGATGTAGAGGTTGACTTCCTGCTTTTTCAGCTCGTCGCGGAGCGCCGCAGCTTTGAGCGCGGTCTCCGCCTGCTTTCTTAATGGCCCTATCCTGCGTTCTATCTCCGCGATGACGTCGTTCACGGCGTTGAGGTTGATGCGCGTCTTTTCCAGCTCGCTCTCGGACTTCTTGCGCTGTTCGCGCGCCTTGGAGATGCCTGCCGCCTCCTCGAAGATCTTGCGTCTCTCCTCGGGTTTTGCGGACATTATCTCGTTGACTCTGCCCTGACCGATGATGCTGTAACCGTCCTTGCCGACGCCCGTGTCGTGGAAAAGATTGACGATGTCACGCTTCAAACACCGCGTGCGGTTGATGTAATATTCGCTCTCCGCGCTGCGGTCCATCTTTCTCGTGATGAGCACCTCGTCGAAAGGCAGAGAGGGGAAAAGCTGTTTGTCGCTGTTGTCAAAGAGCAGCGAAACCTCGCAATAGGACATCTTGCCCCTGGTCTCGGTGCCGTTGAAGATGACGTCCGTCATCACCTTGCCGCGGAGCTGTTTGGCGCTCTGTTCGCCGAGCACCCACCTTATGGAGTCCGAAACGTTGGATTTGCCGCACCCGTTGGGTCCGATGATGGCGGTGAAACCGTCCTGAAAGGGGATGTCCGCCCTGTCCGCAAAGGATTTGAACCCGCGGGCTTCGATTTTCTTAAGTCGCATATCATTCTCCCGATTTTTGACAGTATAGCACGAGGCGGGCGCGCACACAAGCGAAAAGGGAGATGTTTCACAAAATTTGCGAAACATAAAAACCGTGTGAAACACACGGTTAAGATGCATGTTTATAGCGTTAGATAACGGAAAATGCCAAAGTTAATTCCGTGAAACATCGGGCTCTCGGCGCATTATTTTTTGGGCTTTCTCTTTTCTATGCGCCCGAGCGCCTCTCTTGCCGCCGCTTGCTGCGCCGCGCGCTTGCTGGTGCCGCTCCCCTCTCCCGCGACCTCTCCTCCGAGCAGAAGGGAGAATGTGAACACGGGCATGTGCGGAGCGCCCGTGCGCTTCTCTTCGCGGTATTCCGCGGAAACGCCCTTTTTCATGGCATATTCGTTGATGCGGGACTTGGCGTCCGAGCGTTTGGCGCTGTCCGCCGCAGCCGCGATCTCCTCCGAAAGCGCGCCGAGCACGAACTTTTCCGCCTCGTCGAGCCCGCCGTCGAGGTATATCGCGGCGGTCAGAGACTCGAAGAGGTCGCACTTGACGGAGGAATGATCGCTCACTCCGTTCTTTTTCTCGCTCTCGCCCGTGATGAGCTCCTCCGCAATGCCGAGTCGGTCTATCGCCGCGGCGAGCGGACGCTCGCTCACGACCGCCGCGCGCATCTTGGTGAGGCTGCCCTCGTCCGTGTCCGCATACTCCGAATACAGGGTGCGGGAGACGATGAAGCCGAGCACGCTGTCGCCGAGGAACTCGAGATTCTGATAGTTGTCGCGCGCGCTCGCGGACGCATGCGTAAAAGCGCGCTCGAGAAGCGCGCCGTCACGGAAAGTGTATCCTATCTTTTCTTCGATCTTCTTATTGTTCATCTGCTGCCGAGGGGTCTTCGGTCGCCTGCACGGAGGCTCTGATCTTCTCCACCACGCCGGATTTGGCGAGTTTTCTCGCTTGCAGGATGCTGGCGCATATGGACTTGCGCTTGGACGCGCCGTGCGCCTTGACCACCACCTTGTTCACGCCGAGGAAGCACGCGCCGCCCTGGCTGTTGTAGTCCATGCGGGTCTTGACCTCTTTGAGCACCGGCTTGAGCATGAGCGCGCCGAGCTTGGCTTTCAGTCCGCCGCGTTCGATGCCGTCCATCAGGATGGAGAAGATGGCGCCCGCGGTGCCCTCGGCGGATTTCAACGCGATGTTGCCGTTGAACCCGTCCGCAACCACGACGTCGAAGTCGCCCGAGAGCATGTCCCTCGCCTCGCAGTTGCCCTTGAAGTCGATATAGGGAGAGGCTTTGAGCAGCTCGAACGCCTCGCGGTTGAGCTCGTTGCCCTTCTTGTCCTCCGCGCCGTTGCTGAGCAGCCCGACGGAGGGTTTGACGGTGCCGGTCATCGCGCAGGAGAACGCGCTCGCCATGATGGCGAAATGCAGGAGGTTGAGAGGCTTGCAGTCCACGTTGGCGCCGCAGTCGCAGAGCACGACGGGGGTGCCTTTGACGGTGGGCAGCGCGGGTGCGAGCGCGGGGCGGGAGACGCCCTTTATCCTGCCGAGTTTCATATATGCGGCGACGAGCACGGCGCCCGTAGCTCCCGCGGAAACGAAACCGAGCGCGTCGGCGTCCGACGCGAGCATTTCAAGCCCTTTCACAACGGAGCTGTCCTTCTTTGTCTTGACCGCCGCCGTCGGAGCGTCGTCGTTGGTGATGACCTCGCTCGCATGCACGATCTCCAGCCTCGCGACGTCGTAGGTCTGCCCCGCGAGCGCGTTTTCTATCTGCGCGCGGTCGCCGACGAGCACAACGTGCAGGCTCTTTTTCTCTTTGAGAGCATCGAGCGCGCCGAGGACTATCTCTTTCGGTGCGTTGTCACCGCCCATGGCGTCGACTATTATCTTCATTTCTCCTCCCCTGAGACGCGGCTCGCGCGTCATGGTTTCAAGCAAAAAAAGAGAGCGGCGTGCGCTCTCTTGATGTGTCACTTCTCTTCTTTGGGTGCGACGACTTCCTTGCCCTTGTAGTAACCGCATTTGGGGCACACGGTGTGGCTCTTGATGAGCTCTTTGCACTGAGGGCACTCGACAAGTCCGGGAGCGGAGATCTTCCAGTTGGCGTAACGGGAGTTCGTCTTGGACTTGGAAACTTTATTTTTGGGAACTGCCATTTATCTTTCCTCCGATTGATGTTGTTCTTATAGTGCTCGTATGATTATATATAATCGCGCGAAACTTGTCAAACGCTTTCACGCAATTTGCGGGGCGAAGGCGTTTTGCTGCTTTCTCCGCCCCATTTGCGCCTTTTTCGGGCAAAGATGTGAGCCTTACGCCTTCTTTGCGACGAGCGCCGCGGTCTCTCTTGCGATGGAGAGCTCCTCGTTGGTGGGGAGCACGATGACCTTGACGTAGCTTTCGGGGTCGGAGAGGATGTGCAGCCCTTCCGCTCTCTTCTCGTTCTCCTCGAAGTCGAACACCACGCCGAGATACTCCATCCCTTCCATGACCAGCCTGCGCATATAGGAGCTGTTCTCGCCGATGCCGCCGGTGAAGACGATGGCGTCCACCCCGCCGAGCGCCGCCGCGAACGCGCCGATATACTTCTTGATGCGGTAAGCCGCCGCTTCCACCGCGAGCGCCGCTTTCTCATTGCCTTCGGAGATGGCTTTTTCCAGCACGCGCATGTCGGAGTCCAGCTCGCTGATCCCCAGCATGCCGCACTTTTTGTTGAGATACTGCACCGTCTCCTCGGGGGTCATGCCGAGCTTTTCGCGCAGGAACTCCACCGCCGCGGGGTCGATGTCGCCGCTCCTCGTGCCCATGATGAGCCCCTCCAAAGGAGTGAAGCCCATGGAAGTGTCGATGCATTTGCCGTCCTTCACCGCAGAGATGCTTGAGCCGTTGCCGAGGTGGCAGATGATGATGCGGCTGTGCTCCGCGCCGAGATATTTCACCGTCTCTTCGCTCACGAACTTGTGGCTGGTGCCGTGGAAGCCGTACTTTCTGATCTTGTACTGCTGATAGACGGAGTACGGGATGCCGTACATGAACGCCTTGGGAGGCATGGTGCTGTGAAAAGTGGTGTCGAACACCGCCACCATGGGCACGCCGGGCATGACCTCGCGGCAGCTCTTGATGCAGGCGATGTTGCCGGGCATGTGCAGAGGTCCGAGCTCCGCATTCTTCTCGCAGATGCGCACCACTTCGTCGTCGATGACGACGGAGGAATGGAAGTCCTCGCCGCTGTGCAGCACGCGGTGACCTACGGCGCTTATCTCGCTTACGGACGAGATCGCCCCCGCCTCTTTATCCACGAGAGCCCGGAGCACGAGCTCGATCGCCTCCTTATGCGTGGGCATGTCCTGCTCTTTTTTGAGAGCTCTGCCGTCCGCGGTCTTCTGGGTGACGGAGCCGCCCTTCATGCCGATGCGGTCGCAGATACCTTTCAGGAGCATGGTCTCGTTCGCGATGTCGATGAGCTGATATTTGAGGGAGGAACTCCCCGCATTGATGACGAGTATGTTCATATTCCCCTCACTTTACGGATTGCAGCGCCGTGATGGCGGCGACTGCGACGATGTCCTCCGCCACGCAGCCGCGGCTGAGGTCGTTGACGGGAAGCGCGAGACCCTGCATGATGGGACCGACCGCCATGCAATGCCCGAAGCGCTGTGCGAGTTTATATCCGATGTTGCCTGCGTCGAGATTGGGGAAGACGAGGACGTTCGCCTTGCCCGCGACGCCGCTGCCGGGGGCTTTGGTGGTGCCCACTTCCTCAACGATGGCGGCGTCGAGCTGGAGCTCGCCGTCCACGTCGATGTAGGGATGCGCGGCTTTGACGAGAGCGTACGCCTGGCGCACTTTCTCCACGGACTCGTGCTGAGCGCTGCCCTTGGTGGAGAAGGAGAGCATCGCGATCTTAGGCTCCACTTCGACGATCTGTTTCGCGCTGAAATAAGCCGCCTGCACGATGTCGGCAAGCTGCTCCACGGTGGGATAAGGGATGACCGCGCAGTCCGCAAAGATGAACGCGGGAGCGTGGGAATATTCAAAGTGTTCGGGCGGGATCATCACAAAGCAGCTGGACACGCTCTTGATGCCGGGAGCGGCTTTGATGACCTGGAACGCCGCGCGGGAGACGTCCGCGGAGGAGAACACCGCGCCGCCCACGACGCCGTCCACGTCCCCGCACTTCAACGCGGTGCAGGCGTAGAACATGTTGTTGCCCTTGATGGTGCGCAGAGCGACCTCTTCGGTCATACCCTTTTCCTTGCGCAACTCATAGAGCTTCTTCGCATACTTTTCGACGTATTTGTCATTCGCGCCCGGGTCGCGGAAAGTCACGCCGGAGAACTTATATTCGGGATATTTGGCTCTGATCTCCGCCTCGTTGCCGATGAGGACGATCTTGCCTATCTTTTCGCGAGTGAAGATCTCGGCGGCTTCGGCGACTCTGGGGTCGCTGCCTTCGGCGAGCGCGATGGTCTTTTGCAGCTTTGCGGCTCTTTGGAGCAGATGATCGAGAAATTCGGACATAATTACCTCAACTTCGTTTTATCTTGCTTGATTTATTGGTCAACGAGTTATATTATAGGACTAACGCGGCAAAAAAGCAAGAAATCGAAGGAGGCAGTTTGTGAAAATCGCGGCGGTCATTGCCGAATATAACCCTCTCCACAATGGTCATCTAAAACTTCTCAAAAAAGTGAAGCGGGAGGTCAAGCCCGAAGCCCTCGTCGTCGTGATGAGCGGCTCTTTCACCGAGCGCGGCGACATCTGCGTCGCGGACAAATATACCCGCGCTAAATGGGCTGTCGAGTGCGGGGCGGACCTTGTCATCGAGCTCCCCACCGTCTACACCCTCTCCCCCGCGAAGTCCTTTGCCGAGGGCGCTTTGAAGACTCTCTCCATGCTCGGCGAGTTCATCCTCTGCTTCGGCACCGAGACCAAGGAGCTCGAGGAGCTTGCCTATGTCGCGGAGTTCATGCGCAGCGAGTCCAAGGACATGCGCAACATGCTGAGGGGCTATCTTTCGGAAGGCTATTCCGTTGCAAAGTCCCGCACCATGGCGCTCGACCTCATCCACCCCGATTACGCCAACCTCGTCAAAGCGCCCAACAATATCCTCGCCGTCGAATATCTCAAAGCGGGCGCGGCGTACGGCGACAAGGTGCAATATCACAGCGTGGAAAGAAAGCCGGACAACAACCGCACCATAATCTCCTCCACCAAAGTGAGAGCGATGATGCAGGAGGGCAAGGACTTCTCCGCATTCGTCCCCGAGTGCGTCGTCATCCCCCACCCCACCGACATGTCCAAGTACGGCACGGTGTCCACCTACTCCATGCGCACCAAGACCGCGGCGGAGCTTGCGGACATCGCCAACATATCCGAGGGGCTGGAAAACCGCATCTCCAAGACGGATTTCAACACTTTCGAGGAGTTCCTGCGCCTCACGACGAAGCGCTACACCCGCTCCACCATCAAACGCATCGCGGCGTCCGCGACGGTCGGCATCACAAAGGACCTCGTCGCCCTCGCCCGCGAAAACAAGCCCTACACCACCGTGCTCGCGGCAAACGAACGCAAGAAAAAGAAACTCTTCGCACTGCTTGCGGCAAGCGACGGATACTTCTATTTCAAGCCCTCCGATTGTCCCGCGGACTCCCCCGTCCGCCCCCTCATCGACCTTGACGAACGCGCCGCGAAAGTGCTGCGTCTCTGTCGTGCGGACGAAAAGCCTAAAGAGGCGGCAAACGACCAAACAGAGGAACAGACATCTCAAAATGACAACATAAACTCTTAAATCGGGCGGAACCGCCAAGGAGCAAGGATGAAACTCGGCAACAGGATCATGCGCAATTTCTCCCTCTTCGTCAACAAACTCGCGGGAGGGACGATGCAGAACGTCAACACCGGCGAAGTGCGGGGCGAGGCTTTCCCCGGCATGTCCGAAGCGTGCCGCAAAGCCGCCGCGGACGGCAGCGTCCTGCTCCTCAACGACGGCACTCTCCCCCTCTCTCCCTCCTCCCGCGTCGCCCTCTTCGGCAGGACGCAGCTCGACTGGTTCTATGCGGGCTACGGCTCGGGCGGAGACGTCAGAGCGCCCTATCTCGTCTCACCCGTGCAGGGGCTTGAAAACGCGGGCGTGCAACTCGACGGGACTCTTCTCTCCCTCTACCGCGCGTGGACGGAGAAAAACCCCGTCGACCCAGGTTTCTGGGGGCATTGGCCGCTCTCTCACCCCGAGATGCCCCTCTCCCGCGAGACGGTCGCGGCGGCGGCAAAACGCAATGACGTCGCGGTGATATTCATCGGCCGCTCCGCCGGCGAGGACAGAGACTCCACGCTTGCGGGCGGGAGCTATCATCTCACTTCCGCGGAGAAAAAACTCATCGAGTGCGTGGAGCGCGAGTTCAAAAAGACCGTCATCGTGCTCGGCATAGGCTCGCCCATGGATCTCGGCTGGACAAAGGAACTCCCTCCCTCCGCCCTTCTCATCGTGTGGGCGGGCGGCATGGAGAGCGGCAACGCGATCGCGGACGTCCTCACGGGAGCGCGCGAACCCGGCGGCAGGCTCACGGACACCCTGATGTCGAGCTACTCCGCCTCACCCGTCTCCTCCGCCGTCGACACCCTGAAAGTGTGCGAATATTCCGAGGACATCTACGTCGGCTATCGCTATTTCGAGACATTCGCAAAGGACAAAGTGCTCTTCCCGTTCGGCGCGGGCATGGGTTATACGACATTCTCGTACGGCGACGCCGCGGTCCGCTCGGAAGGCGGCAAGGTCACCGTCACCGTCCGCGTCACCAACACGGGAGACCGCGAAGGGCGGGAAGTGGTGCAGCTCTACATCTCCGCACCCGGCAAAGCCCTCCCCCGTCCCGCGCGCGAACTCGCCGCGTTCAAAAAAACAAAGGTCATCCCCGCGGGCGGACACGAAAACGTCACCCTCACGTTCTCTCTTTCGGACTGCGCCGCTTTCGACGAGGAACACTCGGAATGGCTGACGGAAGAGGGAGAATACCGCGTCTATCTCGGCGGCAATGTGCGTGACGCCGCGCTCATCGGCAAGGTCACCCTCCCCGCCTCCGAAAGAGTAAAGGTGACATCGGCGGCGGCGCCCGTGCACCCCTTCATGCGCCTCACCGCAAAAGGCGGAGCTCCCGTCTGCGAGCCAGTCCCTCTCTCACGCATCGACCTCAAAACCCGCATCGCGAGCCGCATCCCGGACGAACTGCCCGCCCCCGACACCCCCGTCACGTTCGCGGACGTCAAGGCGGGGCGCAGAAGCGCGGAGGAGCTCGCCGCGACCCTCAACGACGAGGAACTCGAGGCGATCTCCCGCGGAGATTATACGATGAACAGCCCTCTCGGAGCGCCCGGGAATGCGGGCACTCTCGGCGGCGTGACGGAGAGCCTGCGGGAAAAGGGCATCCCGGCCGCGACCACCACGGACGGACCCTCCGGCATAAGACTCGCCGCTGTCTGCACCCTGCTCCCCTCCGGGATCGCGCTCGCCTCCTCCTGGGACACCGAAGGTGTGAAAGAACTCACGTCCCTGCTCGGCAAGGAGATGCGCGCACGGGGCTCGGACATCCTGCTCGCTCCCGGCATGAACATCCACCGCACCCCGCTCGGCGGCAGAAACTTCGAATATTTCTCGGAAGACCCTCTGCTCACCGGGAAGATCGCCGCGGCATACATCACGGGCGTGCAGTCCGCGGGGGTGTCCGCCTGCCCCAAACACTTCGCTTGCAACAACCGCGAACGCAACCGCACCCACAACGATTCCCGCGTCTCGGAACGCGCTCTCAGAGAGATATATCTCAAAGGTTTCGCCATCGCGGTGAAAGAAGGCAAGCCCCTCAACGTCATGACTTCCTACAACAAGATCAACGGCGTGTGGGGGCACTACAACTACGATCTGGTCACCACCGTGCTCCGCGGCGAGTGGGGATATGACGGCTGCGTTATGACGGACTGGTGGATGCGCTCGTCCGCAAGCCCGGAGTTCCCCGTCATACGCGACAATGCCTACCGCGTGCGCGCTCAGGTGGATGTCCTGATGCCGGGCGGCAAACGCACGGGCAAGCGCGTCCCGGACGGCACCCTCACCGAAAGCCTGGGCAAGGACGGCGGCATGACGAGAGGGGAAATGCAGCGCACGGCGGCGAACGTCATCCGCATGCTCGCCCGCCTCGAGAGCCTGCCGAGGGAATGACTCCGCACCCCGCCGCGAGGACGCACCGACCTTCAACGGATCAACTCCACAGCCCGCCGCAAGCATGCAGACCTGCCACACGGGCGACTGCCGTCCGTCACGGAATGTCGGAGCGGAAAACAAGCATATTTAGCACAAACGGGACTTTATGAGCCGATCGTCACAGGATAAAACCGCCGTTGAGCGCGATCTCACCCGGCGGTTTCCTTTTGTTCCGCTCAGGCATGCCGGACCGGAATGCGCGCTGTTCACTAAACGGAGCGCACCCGTACACGAGCTCTCCGCATCATATATCCGTGCGACTTTTAAGCCACCTGCGCATGCGCGGTCGTGTGCTCCCCGACATTCTATAATCATTCGCATCGCATATGCTTTATCGTGAGCGCAAGGACTTTGAGTGTGCACATGGCAAAGCGCGTCCTTCCCGCGGCGGCGGTGGGCGTTTTCATGCTCCTGCTCATCGTCAGACCCGACTATTTTCTGAACTCCGCCGCGCGCGGGCTGCTGCTCTTCGCCTCGTCCGTGCTCCCCGCCATATTCCCCTTCTTTTTCTGCTCATCTCTGCTCACCGCGATGGGCGCGGCAAACTTCCTCTCCCGCCTCGGCGCGCGACCGGTGCGCACCCTCTTCAACGCGCCGCCCGCGGGAGCGTATGTCCTCGCCCTCTCCATGCTCAGCGGCTATCCCATCGGCGCCGCCACTCTCTCCGACCTCTTCCGGCGAGGGATCGTCGACGCGGAGGAAGTGAAACGCATTGCTTCCTTCACCTCGACTTCCGGACCGATATTCATCCTCGGCACGGTGGGCAGCTCCGTCTTCGGCGACCCGACTGCCGGTGCGGTCATACTCGCGGCGCATTATCTCGCCGCCCTCTCCACCGGTCTCGTCTTCCGCGGCAGAAGGAAAGCATCGGGTACCTCTCCCGTGCGGGTCGCAGCCGCGGACGCGGACAGCGCCTTGCAGCAAAGCATCGCGTCCTCCACTCTCGCAATGCTCGCCGTGGGCGGATATATCGTCGTCGGAAACATGCTCATCGACGCCCTCGCCCTCACGGGGATAGACGCTCTCCTTGCATCCTTGCCCGACCGCAACGCGGGCGTTTGTCTTGAAGCGCTCATCAACGGCGCGGTGGAGATGACGAGAGGCACGATGTGCGCCGCACGCATACCCTCAAAGTGGCTCTCACTCGGCGTCGCTTCCGCCATCGTCTCCTTCGGAGGGCTCTCAGTACTCATGCAAAGTCACGCCTTTCTCGGACGGTGCGGCATGCCTTTCCGATCTCTTCTTGCGCGCAAGTTCGTGCAATCGGTTGCGGGCTTCGCCTACGCCGCGTTGTTTTCACTAATTTTTTTCACGCATTATTGACATAATTTGTTGACTATCGGGGGTATCGGTCAATATCCTTTTGGGTAAGGGCATCTTCGCCCAACTTCTCGGAGGAAAATTATGACCGAAAACCGATGCAACACTGTGCTTGTTGCCTACTCTGCTTTACCCAAAATTCTGAAAGACTACGATTCCGCCTTCCGTGCGCGCCTTCAAAGCAGCTTTATGAGCGCCCATTTGCAGCGCGGAGTCACAACCGAAAAACTTGTTCAAGAAATGCTTGACATCAATGGGCGCAAACTCGCCATGCTGCAACTGAAAGAGATCGTCGAGCGCGCCGCAGGCTCCATCCCCACCGAGCTCTCGAACATACTCGTCCTCCGCTTCGTGAAGGGCAAGACCTTTCAGGAGATAGCAGACATCGAGAACATCTCCGTCCGCACGGCGTTCCGCCGCTTCGACCGCGCCCGCGACTCCTTCGCCGCCGCTCTCGACCGCCTGGGGCTCGACGAGGCGACCTTCCGCAAGACCTATCTCACCGACCCCGCCGTCGCCGCCGTCTGCGCCCGCATCGACGACGGAGAGTACTTCACCGCAAAAAGCCTGCGGGGGTGAGTAAAGACCGCGGGTGGGGGACGCTTTGAATGAAGTGTGCGTCGGGTTCAAGCACGCTCCGAATCGGATGAAGTGTAAGGAAAGCGCCCACACAAACGCTAATTCGCTGAGGGCAATATTCGGATGAAGAACAAGGAAAAGCCCCCGTCGGGAGGCGGAGCGTACAATGACGTACGTGAGCATCCACGGCAGGGGCTCTGACACAGCAATTCGCCTGCTCTTACACTCGTTTACTGAGCGCGATATTTGGATGCAGAACGCGAAAGCACCCCGTTTTCGGTGAGGCGCGTACTTAGTCGTACGTAACGAGCCGAAAACGGGGCGCTGACAAAGTTATGCGCCAAATAGCGCGCTCAGTCAGCGGAATTTTTTCATGTAGTAGGCGTAATGCGCAAACACTATCCCCGCATCTTCCAGCTCTTTGTTCCAGCGCTTGACCCATTCGAGGGTGTAGTAGCCGGGATACTCGTTGAAGCGGAGAGTCTCGATGGCTTCTTTGACGGGGACGTCACCGTAGCCCATCATGCGGTAGGAGACTTTGCCTTTTTCGATGACGCTGTCCTTCAAGTGTACGTACCTGATCTTACCGCCGAGGTTGGAGACGGTCTGCGCGATGCTCTCGTCGTTGAAGCGGTAGGGGTGATGGACGTCCCAGAGGGCGCCGCCGCCTTCGCCGACCTCATCGAGGAAGCGCGAAAGAAGCGCGGTGTCCACAAACAGCCCGTTGGTCTCGATGAGCGGGGTGACTCCGCTGCCCTTGGCGTAGGAGACGACCTCTTCGTACTGCTTTTTGCAAAGGTCGATGTCGCCGCCGTCAAAGTAGGGCTTGTCGGTGGACATGACGCGGACGAACTCCGCACCCACTTTTGCGGCGAGGTCGATGTACGCCTTTGCCTCATCGACGCTCTTGCCCTTGGCGGAATGATCCGCAAGCGCGGCGCCCGAGGTGAGCATGGCGATCCTGATGCCGGTGCGCTCGAGGAGCTCCTTGGTGCGGGCGAAGTCCTCGGTGAATTCCCTCATCGCGGGGGCGTAGATCTCTCCCCCGATGCCTCTGATCTCTATGGCGGTGTAGCCGAGGTCTTTTGCGGCGGAGATCATGTCGCCGAAACGCCAATCCGGGCACCCGATCGTGGAAAAACAAAGTTTCATCATATGCCGCCTCCTTATGCTGTCTCGATGTTCGCCGCGTCCTGAAGCTTGAGGATCTCGATGGCTTCTTCGCGGAGCTTGAATTTCTGGATCTTGCCGCTCGCCGTCACGGGGAACGCATCCATGAAGCGCACGTAGCTGGGCACTTTATGCCTCGCCATATGCGACTTGACGAGGTCTTTGACCTCCTGTTCGGTCATGGTCTCGCCCTTTTTAAGGATGATGCACGCCATGATCTCCTCGCCGTACTGCTTGCTGGGGACGCCGATGACCTGGACGTCGCTGATCTTGTCGCAGGTGTAGAGGAACTCCTCGAGCTCCTTGGGATAGATGTTCTCGCCGCCGCGGATGATCATGTCCTTTATCCTGCCAACGACTTTATAATATCCCTCTTCGTCCACGGTGCAGAGGTCGCCGGTGTGAAGCCAACCGTCCTCGTCGATCGCCTGTTTGGTGGCTTCGGGCATCTTGTAGTAGCCCTTCATGATGTTGTAGCCGCGCGCGAGGAACTCACCGGGGGTGCCGACGGGCACTTCGAGATTGGTCTCCGGGTCGACGATCTTGCACTCGACGCCCGGGAATGCACGCCCGACCGTCGCGACGCGCTTCTCGAGGGAATCCGTAGTGGTGGTCATGGTGCAGCCGGGAGAAGCCTCCGTCTGACCGAAGACGATGACGATGTCGCGCATGTTCATCTTGTCCACGACCTTCTTCATCACTTCGATGGGACAGGGGGAACCCGCCATGATGCCCGTACGCAGCGAGGAGAAATCGAATTGGTCGAAATCGTGGTGCTCGAGCATGGCGATGAACATCGTGGGCACGCCGTGGACGGCGGTGCACTTCGCGGTGCTGATGGCGTTCATCACGGGGACGGGACTGTATGCCTCCACGGGCACCATCGTCGTGCCGTGAGTGATGCACGCCATGGTGGCGAGCACCAGCCCGAAACAATGGAAGAAAGGCACCACGATGCACAGCTTGTCCTCGTTGGTGAAAGCCATTCCGTCGCCGATGGTGTTGCCGTTGTTGACGATGTTGTAGTGCGTGAGCATGACGCCCTTGGGGAAGCCCGTCGTGCCCGAGGTGTACTGCATGTTGATGACGTCGTGGCAGTCGAGCTCCGCTTCGCGTGCTCTCAGCACCTCATCGGGGACGCTCTCGCCGAGCTTCATCAATTTGTCAAAGCCCATCATGCCCTGCGGAGTCTGCCCGTCCGCAAAGATCACCCTCTCGAGGAAGGGAAGCGCGGGATGAGAGACCTTGCCGTCCTCCGCACTTTTGAGTTCGGGGATGAGCTCGTTCACGATGTCGACGTAGTTGCTGTCCTTGAAGCCGCCCATCATCACGAGCACCTTGGTGTCCGACTGGGTGAGCAGATATTCAAGCTCGAAGATCTTGTAGTTGGTGTTGACGGTGACGAGGATGGCGCCGCACTTCGCCGCGCCGAAGAGGGTGAGCAGCCACTCGGGGATGTTGGTCGCCCAGATGGCGACCTTGTCGCCCTTCTTGACGCCGATGGAGATGAGCCCCTTCGCCACCTTATCGGTGTCTTCGTCGAACTCTTTCCAAGTGCGATGATAATTGCGGGTGGTGTATTCCACCGCAGTTCTTTCGGGTATATCACGGGCGAGACCGTTGATGATCTGCCCCAAAGTTTTCTCTATGATCTGCATATAACTCCTGTTTTCAAACGTTTTTGATGTTGATCCCGAGATAGCGCTCGATGTCGAAGAGCGTCCACGGGAGCGTCTCGGGCGGATAGACTCTGAAGTCCATCCTCTGACCTCCTACGGGGTGGGCAAACCTTAGTTCGGCTGCCCACAGGCATAGCGGGAGTTTCATGCGTTCGCCGTGCCCGTAGCGCGCGTCCCCGAGGATGGGGGTGCCGTTGGCGGCAAGCTGGACTCTTATCTGATGTCCCCTGCCCGTATAAAGGTTGACGAAGAGCAGGCTGACATTGTTGGCTTTGTTGTAGTCGAGCTGCTTATAATCGAGCTCCGCATACTTGGCGCCTTCCGTAAGCTCGGGCACCATTTTGACGAGGTTCTGCTCCGGGAACTTTTTCAGCCAGCAGCGGAGCTTGTCCGCCTTGAAGCGGGGCTCGCCCTCCACGACGGCGAGATAGTGCTTCTCCACCTCACCGTTCCTGATCGCCTCGGAAAGGCGGGACGCGGCTTTGGAGGTCTTGGCAAACACCATGACTCCCCCCGTCGGACGGTCCAGCCTGTGCACGAGACCGAGATACGCCTCGCCCGGCTTGTCGTATTTTTCCACGAGATAGCGCTTCAGGAGGTTGAGCATATCGGGGTCGCCCGAGCCGTCCTCCTGGACGGGCACCCCGTAAGGCTTCACCACCACGAGCAAGTGGTTGTCCTCGTAGAGAATTTTCAAGTCTTTGTAGTCCATAATTTCGGTTTTATCTCATCGTTTCGTATCTGTCAAGTGTTTGTTCCGTCATTTACCCGCACTTTCACCGAATGTCGCGAATGCGGTGCAGCCCTGCGGCAGGACGAGTCCTTCTTCGGTCGCGAGACCTATCTCGTCGGCGTCTATCGCGGCGCTTTTCGGGAGGGAGAGGCGGAGTATGTTCGCCATCACTCCGGGCTGAAGACCCGTCGTGTAAGAGTTCAGGCACACGAAGAGCGGGGCGTCCGTGAGCACCTTGGCGACAAGGTCGCTAAGGTCGCTTATGCCCTCCTCTATCTTCCACTTCTCGCCGCCCGGTCCTCTGCCGAAACTGGGCGGGTCGAGGATGACCGCGTCATATCTGCGCCCGCGTCTGAGCTCCCGTTGAGTGAACTTGAAGCAGTCGTCCACGATATAGCGCATGAGCGCGCCGTCCACCGCGGAGAGCTTTGCGTTCTCCCCCGCGCGCTCCACCATCGCTTTGGCGCCGTCCACATGGCAGACATGCGCCCCGGCGGCTGCGCAGGCGACAGACGCCGCCCCCGTATATCCGAAGAGGTTGAGCACGCTTATCTCTCTCCCCGCTCCGCGGATGAGCCGGGACATCCTGTCCCAGTTGACCGCCTGCTCCGGGAAGAGACCGGTGTGCTTGAAGCCCATGAGTTTGAGCTTGAACCTGAGCTCCCGCCAGCCGACGGTAAAATCCTCGGGGACGGGACGGAGATAGTTCCACCTGCCGCCGCCCGTGGAGGAGCGCTCGTATATAGCGAATATCCCCTTATATGAGCGCAGCGGTTTTTGGGCGCGCCAGATGACCTGCGGATCGGGGCGAAGGAGGACGAGGTCCCCCCAACGCTCCAATTTCTCGCCGTCACCCGTTGCGATGACGGAATAGTCCTTCCAATCCGGCGCGATACGCATTGTTCAGCCTATCTTTTTGACGGAGAGCGTGACCTTGTCCCCGTTGATGTCTAGGTCCTTGGCGTAGCCGTCTATGACCTCGGAGACGCTGTCGCAGAGGACGTCCTTTGCGAACTCGCCCTTCCTGAGCACTTCGAGAGCGACGCCTTCCGCGCGGTAACCCACCACGATGTGGTCGGTGACCTCGAAGCCCGCCTCTTTGCGCATGGTCTGGATCTTGCTGACGATCTCGCGCTCCGCGCCCTCATAGATGAGTTCGTCGTCGAGAGAGGTGTCGAGGGCGACGGTGGTCTCGCCGTCGGACTCGGATGAGAAGCCCTCTCTGCTCTTCACGGAGATGAGCAGATCCTCCTCGGTGAGCTCGATCTTTCTGCCGTCCGCTTCCGTGGTATACGTGCCCGCATTCCTGACCGCGGCGACGATCTCGTCCGCGTGCTCGGCGAGGATCTGACGGATCTTGCCGAGGAGCGCCCCGAACTTGGGTCCCAGGGTCTTGAGCTGCGGTTTGAGCTCATAGCTGATGAACTTGCCGCTGTCCGAGGAGATCTGGACGTCCTTGACGTTGAGTTCGTCCTCGACGAGGGCTTTGAGGGCTGCGGAAAGTTCCTTCTTGCCGTTGTAGATGAGGCGGCGGAGGGGCTGGCGGTTCTTGATGCCGGCGAGGTTCCTTGCCGCTCTTCCCAGCATGACCACCGCAAGGACGTCCTTCATTCCCTCTTCGAGGATGGGGTCTATCCTGCTCTCGTCCGCCTTCGGGAAATCGCAGAGATGCACGCTCTCGGGAGCGTCCTTGTAAAACGGCGTCACGAGGTTGCGGTACATCGTCTCCGCCATGAAGGGGACGTAGGGCGCGATGATCTTGGTGAGAGTGGAGAGGACGGTGTAGAGAGTGGTGTAAGCCGCCTCTTTGTCCTCTGTCATGCCGCTCCCCCAGAAGCGGTCGCGGCAGCGGCGGACGTACCAGTTGGAGAGGACGTCCACATATGCGCCGACGGCGCGCGCCGTCTCGGTGATCTTATACTCGTTCAAGCCGTCGTCCACGAACTTGATGAGGGAGTTCAGCCCGCTCAGGATCCACTTGTCCATGACGGTGAGCTTGACTTTCGCGAGGTCGTGCTCGGAGGGGTCGAACTTGTCGATCTCGGCATACAGCACGAAGAAGGCGTAAGTGTTCCACAGCGTGCCCATGAACTTGCGCTGCGACTCGCTGACGTTCTCCGCCGAGAAGCGGGAAGGCAGCCAGGGGGCGGAAGAGGTGTAGAAATACCACCTCGTGGCGTCCGCGCCCTGCTTGTCGAGCACGCTGAACGGGTCGACGACGTTGCCCTTGTGCTTGCTCATCTTCACACCGTCCTTGTCGTTGACGTGACCGAGGACGATGCAGTTCTTGAAGGGAGAGCTGCCGAAAAGCATTGTGGACACCGCAAGCAGGGTGTAGAACCATCCTCTCGTCTGATCCACCGCCTCCGAGATGAAGTCCGCGGGGAAAGTCTCCTTAAATATCTCCTCGTTCTCGAATGGATAGTGCCATTGCGCGAAGGGCATGGAGCCGCTGTCGAACCAGCAGTCCAGCACCTCGGGGGTGCGGATCATCTCGCCGCCGCACTCGCACTCCCACTTCACTTCGTCGATGTAGGGACGGTGCAGTTCGATGTCCTCTTTGAGACCGCCGAGCTTTCTCAGTTCCTCACGGGAGCCGACGACATGGATCTTGCCGCACTTGTTGCACACCCAGATGGGCAGCGGAGTGCCCCAATATCTCTCGCGGGAGATGCCCCAGTCGATGACGTTTTCGAGGAAGTTGCCCATCCTGCCCGTGCCGATGGTGGGGGGCATCCAGTTGACGGAGGCGTTGGAGGCGAGCAGTTGCTCCTTGACCGCCGTCACCTTGATGAACCACGAACTTCTCGCATAGTAAAGCAAGGGGGTGTCGCAGCGCCAGCAGAAGGGATAGCTGTGGGTGAACATCAGCTCCTTGAAGAGCTTGCCCTCCTCTTTCAGCCTCTCGATGATGAGCTTGTCCGCGTCTTTTGCGAACACGCCTTTGAGGTCGTACGCCGCGTCCACGAAACGCCCTCTGCCGTCCACCATCTGCACGAAAGGCAGACCGTAGTGCTTGCCGACGTTGCTGTCGTCCTCGCCGAACGCGGGAGCGATGTGCACGACGCCGGTGCCGTCCGTGAGGGTAACATAGCCGTCGCAGGTGACATAGTACGCCTTTTCCTTCGCGCCCGTCTCGTAATCGAAGAGGGGTTCGTATTCGGCATACTCATACTCCTTGCCTTTCCTGACAGAGAGCTTTTTGTATTCGTCCTCCTTGAAGAGGCTCGCGATGAGCGCGTCCGCCATGATGTACTTTTCCTCGCCGACCTCGATGAGGGCATAATCTTCGGCGGGGTTGACGCAGAGCGCGACGTTGCTGGGGAGCGTCCAGGGAGTGGTCGTCCACGCGAGGAAGAAGGTGTCCTTCTCCCCTTTCACGCGGAATTTGACGAATATGGACTTCTCCTCCACGTCCTTATAGCCCTGGGCGACTTCGTGCGAAGAGAGCGCCGTGCCGCAGCGGGGGCAGTAAGGGACGATCTTGTAGCCCTTGTAAAGCAGACCCTTGTCCGCCATCTGTTTCAGCGCCCACCACACGGACTCGATATACCTGTCGTCGTAGGTGATGTAAGGGTCCTTCATGTCCGCCCAATAACCGATGCGGTCGGACATGACCTCCCACTCGTGCTTATACTTCCACACCGACTCCTTGCACTTCTTGATGAAGGGCTCGATGCCGTATTTTTCGATCTCCTGCTTGCCGTCGATGCCGAGCATCTTCTCCACCTCGAGCTCGACGGGGAGCCCGTGGGTGTCCCAGCCCGCCTTTCTTCTTACATAGTAGCCCTTCATCGTCTTGTAGCGCGGGATGATGTCCTTCATCACGCGGGTGAGGATGTGTCCTATGTGCGGCTTACCGTTGGCGGTGGGAGGACCGTCATAAAAATTGAAACTTTCGTTGCCTTTGTTTTTTTCTACACTCTTTTCGAATATCTCGTTTTCTTTCCAGAACGCGAGGACTTCTTTCTCGCGCTCCACGAAATTGAGAGAAGTGTCAACAGGTTTGTACATCGATTGCCTCTTTTATATAAAATTAGGAAGATTATACCTTAATTAAGCGCGGAACGCAACCGAATCACGCCTCTTTTTCGGATTTAGAAAGAGCGCGCGGAGAGTTGACATTTTCCTGCGTTGTGCTAAAATACTATCGTTGCCGCCCGGAGCGACACCCCCACGGCAGCGCAAACACCCTTGAACGCGAATGTAGTTTAATGGTAAAACAGCAGCTTCCCAAGCTGCGGTCGAGGGTTCGATTCCCTTCATTCGCTCCATCATCGCCGCGCGGCACCTGCCGTGCGGCGCTTTTTTGTGCGCTGCCGCCAACGCGCACTCGTTCGAAGTATCTCCGCGCGCACCGTCACCCTTTTGAAAGCAGTTTAATGAAAACTCCGAGCGTGACGTCCTTAGACCCGACGTTATCTCATTCGGAGTGGAGCCGCCCAGCCAAACTTTCACAG
>ENA-OZGX01000052-OZGX01000052.1-human-gut-metagenome-genome-assembly--contig:-NODE-52-length-54153-cov-4.848479_pt1 | contig 54153 bp, 60 predicted proteins | sample MGYA00244040_ERZ653674 | MGnify/ENA primary metagenome ERZ653674 (study PRJEB26926, sample SAMN06165232) | human gut metagenome | biome: ENVO:00009003; feature: ENVO:2100002; material: ENVO:00002003... | reverse complement strand
GAGATGTCTTAGGGTCTCGTGGGCTCGGAGATGTGTATAAGAGACAGGTTCAGCGGGCTTAGGCTGCCGGGCGGCCTTCCTGGCCTCGAAGAACTTCATGGCAACCTGGGGGAACAAGGCGTAACTAAGCACATCTTCTTCCTGCTCCATGTAGTCCTTGATCTCCTCCCGATATTTGTCCAATTCAGGAGCCAACAGATCGGCAGGACGGCAGGTGATAGGCTGCTTATCGCCGATGGCCATCTTCCGCACTTCCTCGTTTACCTTACCGGGCAAAGCGCCGTATTCGCCAGCCAACAGAGCCTTAGACTCCTTGGGGAACGTCTTATACCGGCCCATGAGCACATTGAACACAGCCTGGGTACCTACGATCTGGCTTGTGGGGGTTACCAAGGGCGGATAGCCGAAGTCCTTACGTACCACCGGAATCTCCGCCAGCACGTCATAGTACTTCTCTTCCTTCCCCGCCTGCTTCAGCTGGGAGATCAGGTTGCTAAGCATACCGCCGGGGACCTGATAGATCAGGGTATTGGTATCCACGCTGAGCACCTTGGGATCCAGGCTGCCCTGCTCTTTGAGCTTCTGGGCAACGCCGCGGAAATGCTTGGCCGCCTTGGCTAGTAGCTCCAGATCATACCCGGTATCATATTCCGTGCCCTTTAGGGTCGCCACCAGGGATTCCGTTGCGGGCTGAGAGGTACCGTTGGCCAGGGGGGACAGGGCGCAGTCTACGATATCTACACCCGCCTGCACGGCCATCAGGTAGGTCATATCGCCAGTACCGGTGGTGTTGTGGGTATGCAGATGGATAGGAACATCCACTTCGCTCTTGAGCCGCTTCACTAGGGAATAGGCCTCAAAGGGCAGTAGCAGGTTGGCCATATCCTTGATGCAGATATTGTCCGCCCCCATCTGCACCATCTCCTTGGCCAGCTTTACGAAATAATCCTCATTGTGCACCGGACTGATGGTGTAGCTGATGGCGGGTTCACAGATACCGCCATACTTTTTGGTAAACTTAATAGCGGCTTCCAGATTACGCACATCGTTCAGGGCGTCGAAGATGCGGATTACATCAATGCCGTTTTCAATGGCCTTGCGGCAGAACTGCTCCACTACGTCATCGGCATAGTGCTTGTAACCTAGGATGTTTTGGCCCCGGAATAGCATTTGCAGCTTGGTATGAGGCAGGGCCTTTTTTAGTTTACGGAGCCGCTCCCAAGGGTCTTCGTTCAGGAAACGCAAGCAGCTGTCAAAAGTGGCGCCGCCCCAGCATTCCAGGGAATAATAGCCGATGCTGTCCAGGATGTCGCAGGCAGGGAGCATATCCTCCACACGCATACGGGTGGCTGCCTGAGACTGATGGGCATCACGCAGGATGGTATCGGTAATCATGAGTTTATGTGCCATTCAATAAACCTCCTAAAAGACGGTAGAGGGCACGGGCATTAGAGGAACAGCGCCAGGAACACGCCCGCAGCAATGGCGCTGCCGATAACGCCGGCCACATTGGGGCCCATGGCATGCATGAGCAGGAAGTTGCCGGGATTCTCCTTCTGTCCCACCACCTGGGATACCCGGGCGGCCATGGGCACGGCGGATACGCCGGCAGAGCCAATGAGAGGATTGATCTTATCCTTGGAGAACAGATTCATCAGCTTGGCAAGCAGCACGCCGCCAGCCGTTCCAAAGGCGAAAGCGATGACGCCCATGGCGAAGATGCCCAAGGTTTGCCCGTTGAGGAAGGCTTCAGCGGTGGCGGTAGCGCCGACGGAAACCCCCAGGAAAATGGTTACGATGTTGATCAGTTCGTTCTGAGCGGTCTTACTGAGCCGGTCAACCACGCCGCTCTCCCTGAACAGGTTGCCCAACATCAGCATGCCAATCAACGGCGCGGCAGAGGGCAGAAGCAGGGATACGAAAATAGTGACCACGATGGGGAACACAATCTTTTCCGCCTTGGAAACAGGCCGAAGCTGTTTCATGACGATCCTGCGCTCCGCTTTGGTGGTAAGCGCCTTCATAATTGGCGGCTGGATTACAGGCACCAGAGCCATGTAGCTATAGGCCGCAACTGCGATGGGGCCAAGAAGGGCCGGGGCCAGTTGGGAGGTCACATAGATGGCCGTGGGGCCGTCCGCGCCGCCGATGATGCCGATAGACGCTGCCTCGTTATAGCCAAACTGGATCGAGGGGAATATATCGGAAAGGGCCAGCGCACCCATGAAAGCCACGAAAATGCCCAGCTGGGCAGCGGCGCCCAGCAGCAGGCTGCGGGGATTGGCGATTAGGGGGCCGAAGTCCGTCATGGCGCCTACCCCCATGAAGATCAGGGAAGGGTAGATGCCCAGCTTTACGCCCAGATACAGATAGTCGATCAAACCCGCATCCTGGCTAAACTGCGCCCAGTTCACATGTCCGCCCTCATAGAGATAGGTATGATACATGTTGGCGCCGGGCAGGTTGGTCAGCAGCATACCGAAGGCGATGGTCAACAGCAGCATGGGTTCGTACTTCTTCACGATGGCCAAGTACATCAGCAGGCAGGCAATGGCAATCATTACCAGGCATAGCGGATTTTCGACCAACTGAGAAAAACCCGTGGACTTAAGAAAGTCCTGAATTGGTTCTATATAATTCTGCATGAAGAACTCCTTAGGTCAGTCGGCATGGCTGTAAGCAGCCATGTTAGGTCCCTTATGTCCAGATTGGACGGCGGGGCGTCCGCCCGGCGGGCTGGTCAGGCACGCCGGGATTTGGGACATGCCTTAGGCTAGCACCACAAGCACGTCGCCGGAATTGACAGTAGCGCCCTTGGCAACATTCACTGCTACAACCTTGCCATCACGGGGGGCCATGATCTCATTTTCCATCTTCATTGCTTCCAGAATGGCCAGCACGTCGCCGCTCTTTACCGCATCGCCCACTTTCACGCGAACATCCATGATGTTGCCGGGCATAGGCGCTTCCACGGACTCCTGGCCAGCGGCAGCCTGGACGGGGGCCGCAGCAGGAGCAGGCGCGGGGGCAGCAGCGGGAGCGGGAGCTGCTGCGGGCGCAGGCACGGCGCCGGCGGCAATCTCTTCTACTTCAACTTCATAAGAAGAACCGTTGACGTTGACGATGAATTTACGCATGAATACATCCTCCTGATGATTTTGTAAAAATTTGTGGTTCCGATTAGACGGGTTTAATGCTATGGATCCGTAAGCCTTTGGGCTCTGTGCCCATGGCCGTGGCTACCGCCGCGGATACCGCGGCTACAAACTGGCCGCGATCCCCCACCGGGGCTGCGGACAAGCAGCGAATGGAATGGATGCGCAAGCCCTGGGGCTCCGTCCCCATGGCGCATGCAATGGATGCGGCAAGAATGGCATCCAACAGCTTACGATCCCCTATATTTAGTGCTGCGGGAACGGCCGCGGCCTGCGACACAGGCGTTTTGGCTTTTTCCTGGGCAGCAGGCGCCGTGCTTTTGTTCTTGACCATAACAGCGCTCATAATCTTTGTGAGCAGGATCAAACAAATGAGCCCGATGAAAACCGTCGCCATGCCAAGCACGAGCACAAACCACGGACTGATGTTTTGCATGATTGTGTTCCTCCCTTCTTAATAATTCTTTTTCAAGTGTAAAATGATATAAGATATTGTTATAACGGATTGCTTTGGCAATGGGCCATCGCAAAACCCGATCACTTACATTGTACATAATTCCAGACTTATGCGCAAGAAGATTTGTCAATTTTGCCAATGATATTTTATCCTCTCAGGGGTTTGTTATATTTTTTGCTAATGGCTTCCCATCCATTTATTCAGGTCGTTCCATTCCCGGGCCGTCAGGGATCTATATGCCCCGCTTGGCAGGTCTCCCAGGCGTAGCGGACCCAAAGCCACCCGCTTGAGAGCAAGCGTTTCATGTCCCACCGCTTCCAGCATCCTTCGCACTTGCCGGTTCCGGCCTTCGTGGATGGTGATGTTGAATGCGGTATTGCCATTGCGCAGCCTATACACCTCCTGCACCTTGGCAGAATGGGTGGGGCCGTCCTCCAACATCACGCCATGCTCCAGCGCGGTGATCTGCTCCTTTGTAAGCAGGCCATCGCAAATGACGGCATAGGTCTTGTCCATGCAAAATCGGGGATGGGTCAGCTTATATGCCAGTTCTCCATCGTTAGTCATAACCAACAGTCCCTCAGAATCATAATCTAACCGGCCCGCATTATATACCCGAACCGGCAGGTCCCGTACATAGTCGCCGACCGTAGGCCTTCCCTGTGGATCCTGAGCCGTACACATGACCCCCTTTGGCTTGTGGAGTATCACCGTCACCTTTTGTTGGCTTTCACCAAGGGGGTTCCCATCCAGCTCCACCTGGTCCTGTAACGGCTCCACGCACGCTCCTAGGACGGCAGTCTGGCCATTGACCTTAACACGGCCTGCCTGGATCATCTCCTCGCACTTGCGACGGGAAGCCACCCCCGCCTCCGCCATATACTTTTGCAACCGCATCGCATCCACCCCCACGTGTTCTATCCAACAATAAGCCCTGCCTATCCTTGTGTTACAAAGGCATATTTTTGCCTCCCTTGCCTGGCGGCCACGCTGAAAAGCCCTGCTAGGCAAGGCTTTTTGAAGCTTCATCATGCAAGCCGACATACTGCGCCGTCCATCCAGACCATTCGTCCTAACTGCTCCAGGACGGGTGAAACCTATGTCATATTGCGGAACAGCTTTTGGATATAGAAGCCCACCGTGGCCTGGTCTACATCTTCCATGGCAAGCAGGTCGAACTTGGCTCGCAGGGTACCGTCCTCCTCCAAAATCTCCACTTCCCCGCAGGCTTGCCCCGCGGTTATGGGCGCCGTTAACCCATCCGGCAGCAGCACCCGGGTTTTATACAGGCTGCTGCCATCCTTTTCCACTGGTACCATTATATCTTCCCCAGGGCAAAGTGCCAACCGGTTTTTCATTCCCTCTGCTACATATATATTGGCAATAGGGGTTCCCCCTTTTACCAGAGCGGCCATCTCATAGTGCTCCATGCCGTAGTCCAGCAGCATTTCCGCCTCCTCAAACATGTCGTTGCAGTTGAGAACAACCCCCACCAGCTGCATCCCATCCCGTTCCGCCGCAAATACAAGGCACCGGCCCGCCGCCTTGGTGTAGCCGGTTTTTACCCCGTTGCCCCCTTCATAATTCCACAGGATCTTGTTCTTGTTTTTAAACGTTCGCTCCACTGCCCCGGTACTGGTGCGGTAATACTGCGTGGATACGATCTCCCGGAAAGTGGGATTTTGCATGGCCTCCGCTGCGATACAAGCTAGGTCGTAGGCGGTGGTATAATGGTTTGGATCTGGCAAGCCGTTTGGGGTGACAAAGTTGGTGTTTAAAGCCCCTAGAGACTTTGCCCGCTGGTTCATCATGCTGGCAAACTGCTCCACTCCGTGTCCAATATGTACCGCAATGGCCACCGCCGCGTCGTTCCCGGAGGCTAGCATCAACCCATAGAGCAGATCCCGCAGGCTCACCGTCTCCTCCAGCTGCAAATACATGCTAGAGCCTTCCACCCCATAGGCGCTGGCATCCGTGGTGACCATCTCATCCAGGTCCCCTTGCTCAATGGCCAGCAAGGCCGTCATGATCTTGGTAGTGCTGGCCATGGGGAGTTGCTTATGGGCGTCCTTGGCGTAGAGCACCTTCCCGGTGGTGGCCTCCATCAAAATTGCCCCCGCCGCAGTGGATTCAGGCTGTTGGTCTGCCAGGGCAGGCAGAGCGGCCCACAGGGACAGGGCGGCGATGGCGCCTGCAAGATACCGCCTTACATGCCGCCCCATCATTTTGCTTCCTCTGCCCCCTTCTTATTGCATAAACCGGAAATCGCCTGCTCTAAAGTGGTGATTGCCTCGGGCATCAGCTCGATGGCCCGATCCAAGGTGGTATTGCTCTGGGCTGGCAAAACCTTCACGTTTCCATTCGTCACGGACAAAAAGGCCAACGGCGTCAGGGTCATGCCGCCGATAGACGCCCCCGCAAAAGGATACACCTTTTCCTCCTGCTCCATGGATAGCTCCGCGCCGCTCTTTGCAATGGGACACCGACCCTTCTCAGGCTTACCGGCGCCATATTCTCCGCCCCCAGAAAAGAAGCCCACACTCACCTTGGATACGGGTAGGATCATCGTCTCCGCTCCCGTCAGGATGGGGGTTCCCACCACGGTATTTACGTCTACCATCTGCTTGATTTCTTCCATAGTGGTTTTCATAATGTTTTCGATGGGGTGTGCCATATCTGTTTACCTCGCCTGTTCCTACGTATTTGATGCCCAATGGCAACACCTATAATCTGCCAAGGCCGCAGGGTTCCTATGCCTTCCAGTTTCACCCAAAAGCACCGGCAATCCCATATGGGCTCTATCCGTATCTCCAGTGCAGCGGGTGCAAGCAGCACTTGAAACAGACAATCCGCCCCAATATGGAGCACCCCCGCATACAAGACGGATCGATAAGCGTCTCCCAGCTTCCCTACCCGGCCCAGCAGCCGCAGCCGCCTTAAGGGAAACCATGCCGCACGCTGGGAAAGCAGGGCCTTGCCCAACCCTGTTGCTGACTTTTTTCTGGGTTTTTCCCCGTCTAAAGGGATTTGCCGCCGGCCCCAATATAGACGCAGAGGAAAATATTGGAGCGTCATATCTGTCCCACTGGGCACCAGGCCAAAAAAGATCCGCAGGGCAACATGTAGCCGGATCTCCCGTCCTTCCCATTGCAAGCTAAAGGAAGCGGGCGTATTCCATAAAAGGCCCGCGGCCACCCCAAGGCCCGTCAGCAATATAATAAGAAAAAAGGCCATGTCCCCTCCCAAATGTAGGTACTGGCCTTAGTATTCTGCCAAGAATGGAAACTTATGTCCAGCCAATCGGCTGATTTGTCGATATTGAAATTAAAGCAAAGGCTTTGGCAATTCTAGCTCCAGCTGATCCGGGTCCTTTTCGGCAATAGGAGTGGCGGGCAAGGCCGCGTCCTCCAGCTGGTCCGAAATGTCCTTAGAAAATGTCTCATAGCTGGGAAGCTCTCCCAGGTCGTGCAAACCAAACTGCCGTAAAAATGCGTCCGTGGTACCAAACAACATAGGCCGCCCCACCGCGTCTTTGCGCCCCAGCTCCTGAATAAGTCCCAGCTTGAGTAGCTGACTTACGGAATATTCGCATCGCACTCCCCGGATGGCCTCGATATCGTTACGGGTGACCGGCTGCTTATAAGCAACCACAGACAGAGTCTCCAGCATGGCTTGGGAAAAGCTTTTGGTCTGGGCGGGCTGCAGCAACGCCTCCACAAAGCCCGCATATTTGCGGTTAGATACCAGCTGTACCGTATCCCCAGTGCGATATAGCTGGATTCCCCGATCCTGCGCTACATAGCTATCTTCCATCCGGCCCAGAATGGACTGTAATTCCAATTCTGTTAACCCCAGCGTACGTTGCAAGGAGACCATATCCACCGGCTCACCCGACACAAAAAGAATGCATTCGATGGCTCCAAACCATTCCTGATCCTTTTGCAGCTTCCCCTGGTCCATGTTCTCACCATCCATCTTATTCTTCATCCATATAGGTTGCGCCCTGGTCGTCTTCCCCCAGCAGGTTGCCTCGCAGGATGCGGATGGGGGCGTAGGGCTGGCTTTGCTGGATATGTACTTCCCCCCGGGTCAGCATGTCCAACAGGGCCATAAAGGTGACGATCATTTCCAACTTGCTCGTATTGGCAGGAAACAGCTGCCAAAACTCCACTTGGGGTTGCTCCTGCAAAAGACTGCGCAGCTTGCCCAGCTGGGTCCGTACAGTAAAGGTATCCGCCTGCACCTCCTGACCCTGTATGGCGTTTTCCTGAGCCAATTCCCGCTTGTGCAGCAGTTCCAAAAAGGTCTCGAACAGCCCTTGGGTGGTTCCGCCTTGCCACATCACTTCCTGGGGAGGCAGCAGAAATTCCTCCGGCAGCTTGGTATACATGCCCCTGGCGGCCTGTTCCAGCTCCTGCAACCGCTGGCCTGCCAGCTTGATGGCCTTGTATTCCCGCAATTGGCGGATCAAGGTCTCCGCTGGATCCTCCCCCTCTTCCTCTTCCTTGGGGGGCTTGGGCAAAAGGGAGCGGGACTTGATATAGACCAACGTGGCGGCCATCGTAAGAAACTCGCTGGCCGTATCCATATCCAGTTCGTCCACCTGGGCCATATACGCTAGATATTGGGTAGTGATCTCGGAGATGAAAATATCCTTAATATCCACCTCCGCCTGCTCGATCAGATGGAGCAGCAGATCCAATGGGCCGTTAAATTGCTTGAGATGTACCTGATACGCCATGTTACATTAGGCCTGTCAACCGGAAGATCAACCTGTAGATCCCCTCTAAGCCGTAGACAATCCCTTCTACTAGCGGAGACATGATGGTGCTCAATACGCCGGTAAAAAGCAGCACCAGCAGGATAATATAGCCATACCGGTCCAAGAAAGCAAACACTCGATAGGTCCTTTGTCCCCGCAGGAACAGGCACTGGGCCACGTGATAGCCGTCTAACGGTGGAATGGGCAGCAAGTTAAAAATGCACAAGCTGATATTCAAGAAAAAGAAGTTGCTAAACAGCTCCATCCCCGCCTGGTTTACGCCGGTGGTAAAAATGAAAATATACAGCACACCCATGCTTAAAAAGGCCAATGCCAGGTTGGCTGCCACTCCAGCCAGGGAAACGATCAGCTCATCCCGCCGGGCATTTTTAAAATAGCGTGTGGAGATGGGGACAGGCTTTGCCCAGCCAAAGCGGAACAACAACAGCGTTAAAAAGCCTAGCGGATCAATATGGGCAAAGGGGTTAATGGTCATGCGTCCCATATTCCGGGCAGTAGGGTCTCCCAGCTTATACGCCGCATAGGCGTGAGCCCATTCGTGGAAGGAAAGGGCGATAAGAATCGCTGGGATCCGATAGAGCAGTTGGGTCAACATCCCCGAAGGGTTAGAAAATAAGCTCGTAATACCAAACAAAATATCAGCACCTCATCCAAACATAGATGCTGTTATTATACGCTATAGCCAATCTTTTTGGCAAGTCTCTCACCGTTGGTCCGTCAAAATGCGGCGAAAAGCTTAGCTATGCACCCATCTTTGCAGCAACATGGCCGCATAATCCAGCACCTGGGCCTGCAAAATGTCTTCCGCCGGCAAAAGGTCTACCCTGCATAGGGTCTCCCCATCCCCATTCACATATGTCACCCTGCCCACCGCCTCCTGACTGGAAACAGGGGCATTTAGAGTTTCCGGCAAATCGTATTTAGCCTCGAAGCTAACTCCTTTGGGTAGGAGCAATATGGCGTCGCTGGCCGCCACCAAGGCCACGCTGGTCTGCTTTGCTCCCTGCACCGGCACCGCGTCCACCAAAATGGATTCCGCTCGGGCCAGGGTCTTTACCTCATAGGCTGCAAAACCGTGCTCCAAAAGGGCGGTGGCAGTGGAAAAACGAGCGGCAGCATCCGGCGCGCCGATCACGGCGCAAAGCCAAGTTGCGCCGTTGCGCTTGACGCTAAACACGCCGCAATAACCCGCCGTATTGGAGGAGCCTGTGGCCACCCCATTGCATCCAGGCATGGATTTAATCAGCCGGTTGGAGCTGGCAAGCTGGGTCTCCCGGCCGTCCGGATGGGTGATCGTATCCAAGAAAATGCCACTATAGCTAGTAAAGGATGGGCTTGCCATCAGCGCCTTTCCCAAGGTGGCCAAATCCTGAGCGGACAACTTTACGCCGGTTCCCATTATGTCTCTATACTCCGCCTGGATGTTCAGGCCGGCCAGCCGTTCTTGAATCCTTGTAAGGCAAGCTTCTTCCGTACCAAACACCGCTTCCCCCAGGGCATAAATGGCATCTCCGGCGGTGATCATGATGCCGGCCTTGAGTAGTGACCCTGCGTCTATAACCTCCCCTGCGGACAAAAAGGCTGTTGGGCCTTTGATGCCTGCTGCTGCATGGCTTACGGTTACCGTCATATCCAATCCCAGCAGGCCCTCGTCTATCCCTTCGCATACGGCCAATAAGGCAGGCAGGCGAGAAAGGCCGCCTACCTCTAGCTTTTCATCCGATTGCGCTCCATATACCACCTGCCCGCTTCCCTGCTCCATCAATACCGCCGCTTTTGCGCCGGCAAGATCCAGGTCCGCCTCCCCATCAGCCCAGGCAATCCCACCGGACAACAGCCACAGCATGGCAATCGCCGCGCTAAGCAAGCGTTTTCCCATAGAAATACCCCCCTATTCATGCATACTACTACATACGTATGAGGAAAAAGGGGGGGCCATACGGATATTGGCGATATTTTTCTAGATGGTTTTGCGCTGGGACCTACGCAAGGAGGAACACACGTGCATATTATTCGCCTATTCCAAGGCCTTCAGGAAGGAAAGGCCTGTGTTCCAGGGCTGGCCGGTTATGTGTTCATACACGGTACTGCCGATGTCCGCGAAGGTCTGCCGGGTGCCCAGGTCCACCGCCTTATCCATACCCGGCCGCCAGGCCAAGATAGGGATATATTCTCTGGTATGGTCTGTGCCCGGATAGGTGGGGTCGCAGCCATGATCCGCCGTTATGATCAATAAGTCCTCTGGTTCCATGGCCTCCATGATCCGGGGAAGCTGCTGATCAAAATATTCTAGGGCCTTGGCATACCCTTCCACATCGTTCCTGTGGCCATAAAGCATATCCGTATCCACCAGGTTGGTGAAGATCAAGTCTCCGCTGCCCGCCTGCACATAACGCAGGGTGGCCTCGATGCCGTCCGGGTTGTTCTTGGTATGGTCTGCCAGACCGATGCCCCGGTGACAGAATATATCCTCGATTTTGCCCACGGCAATGGTCTGATAGCCCTGGGCCGTCAAGCCATCCAAAATGGTATCCTTGACTGGCGGTACGGCAAAATCCCGCCGGTTTTCCGTACGGGTATAATGGCCATTGCTCCCGATGAAGGGACGGGCGATCACGCGGCCTACCAGATCCGGTCCCACCAGCATGGCCCGAGCAGTCTCGCACATTTCATACAATGCTTCCGGAGGGATCACATCCTCATGGGCTGCGATCTGAAACACGCTGTCTGCGGAAGTATATACAATAGGCTTCCCCGTACGCACATGCTCGTCCCCTAGTTCCTGAATAATGACCGTGCCAGAGGCCACGCAATTCCCCAGCGTGCCCCTACCGATCTTGGCTTCAAAGGCTTCCATGATCCGGGGTGGAAACCCCTGGGGATAGGTTTTGAAAGGCTCCTCCATGATTATCCCTGCCATTTCCCAATGGCCGCAAGTGGTATCCTTGGCATGGGTCTTTTCCATGCCCCGTCCATATGCGCCCCGGATCTCTCCAGCATAGGCCGGCAGGCTATGGACGCCCTGGATCCTGGACAGGCCCATTGCGTACAGATTTGGCACGTCCAAATGCCCTCGCTCTCGGCATATATTACAGATGGTGTTGGCTCCCGCGTCACCGAAGTCTGCTGCATCCGGCAGGCTACCGATGCCAGCGCTGTCCAACACCACTAAGATCGCTCGTTTATGCTGTACCATATTTCCGATCCTCTCTTTTGTTCCGCTTTGGATTGATAGTTAAGTTGATTCTATCACCCATCAGACCAGTCCGTCAAATCATTTGAGCCATGCCCGTAGCGCTGCCGGCGCAGCGCCGCTTTCTAACAAGACGCATACCAGCACAAAGCCTGCTGCCCGCTGGGTCAGTCCATCCACAGGTTGCCCTACCCGTTCACTCGCATCTGATAGGATGCGTAGGATAACCCCTGCTACCAGAAAAAATCCCGGCGCCACGCAAAGGGGGATGCTCCATCCAAGCCCCTTTATTCCCAACTCCTGTTCTAGATAAAATATGCCAGCCCCCATAAAAAAGCCTTTTAAGCCTACAGGCACGCCGCTAACTACTATCAAAGGTGGCCAGAGTTTTGGAATATATGCCATTTCAAACAGTAGCAAATTCAGCGCAGCCGAACGAAGTAGCCCTGGCCATAGTTGGTAGGTTCCGCTTTGCAGCTGGGAAAACGCTCCCAGCAGCACTGGTCCTGTGTCCTGCGTCATCTTGGCAGTGGAAATGCCTGCGGCTACCCCCGCCACCAGGAAAAAGGCCAGGTAAAGCAGTAAATATGGGTGTTGGGCAAGAACCTGTATAGGCCCCTTGGATAACCGTATCCGGCTGGAATGTTGTATATTCATGTTTCCATATATACGCCCTACCCCTGCAATATATGTGTACGGTATCTTAAACTTCACGTCCAATGAAAAGCATGCCAAAATACTTGGGCATGCAAAAGGACAAGCATCCTGGATAATTCCCGGGGAGCCAATTAGCATTGACGCGCCTTGTCAACAGCCCCCAACATTCCGCTACTTATAGCCCATGCCTATGTATTGCACGAGGCTGTCATCTGCTTGGTGATAATATCGCTGGGGATGCCGCTTCTTCTTTGCCACAGATACGGCAAAGTTCCTTTCCATGTTGGTTAACATAGGGCTACCGTAAATGAGACCGATGCTATAAACGATTTCTGGTACCACCGCCCCTTAACCTGGTTCGGCTTTTCTATTACGCATACGCATGGCGCTTTCAATGTTTTGTTGCTACGCTAGAGACATAAGATGCCAGCCCTTATTGCTCCTTTTTAGAGGCGAAAGGCCTCTACGTGCGAATGCGCACTACATTGGTATGCACTACAGTAGATTATGCCCTGGCATTTATTCTAGGAAAGCGAAACCCCTTATAGGACAAAGCAGCATCTTGGGAAGCCAAATCGGCGAAAGCTTTCATATGCCGTGGCTAAGATTAATATTGCAATGTGTATGACGTGAACGCATTTTGGAAACGCCGTGCCGGGCCGTCCCTTCCTGGCACTTTATCCTAAGGTTTTGTTTAAGCGTCGGATGGCATATTGGGTTAGATTTGCAATAAACTCCTTGTTGGTGGGCCGAGTCTTTTCATCTTCTACCGTGTTGCCAAAGATTTTATGCTGCGCTTTTAGATCGCCACGCGTCCAGGTGACCTCGATAAAGTTGCGGATATTTCGTTCGATTTGCTTGGCATTCACGCCATGCACTTGGGCTGCATAGGGATATGCCTGAACCCCATCTTCATCGATGGTAGTTAGTAGTTGCGCTGCACCCGTATGGATTTCTTCCGGATAAGAAAGCAGTACCCCTTCTGGATATAGCGGATTTTCTAGGGGTGTATACAGCTCTCCATATATGCCCATATTCCCATTGGTCTCCAGTGTTCCAAGCCGCTGGCTAACAGTGCTGAATGCGCCTTGAATCTCCCCCGGTAGACCGCTGCTTCCCTGGGCGATGCCCACCACATTGGATTGCACGATCTCCCCCTTCTTGACGGATAGCAGCGTTCCTGTATCTACATCGGTGATAGGATGTCCCAAAGCGCCGTATCGCAAGGTATCCATTGCATAAAAGGACAAAGTCCCGATCCCAGCCGTGCTATCCCGCACCCACATGCCCATTTTGTAGATCCCATCCAAGCGATCTGCCGCAGGATGAATTGTGACGTCCAATAATTCATCCCCCCGGGAAAGACGTAGATCTACTGCGCCTTGCGTCTCATTACATAAGGCTGTTAGATGGGCTGCGTCCTTTACCTCCGTCCCATTTACCCCTAAGATCACATCCCCAACCCGTATACCTGCTGATTGTGCTGGGCATGCGTCTGTTCCATCCAGGGTTTCAAAGCTGCCTAGCCCCACTACCAGCGCCCCCTTTGTATACAGCGTAACGCCCACCGAATAGCCTCCAGGCATCACCCAAATGGAATCCCGGGTATAAAAGTTTATCTTTTTTAAAGGAATTAGGCCAAACAGATCCACCTGGACCGAATAGCCGGCAGGACCGTCAGAACTCAGTTGTTCGGCAAGGTCATGGGCCACGGCTTGCTCATTTTGCTGATACCGCAGGGAAAAGGGCGCGCTGATGCTGGACAGCTTGCTTTCGCTATCCGATCCAATATAAGCCTGGCTAGGCAAATCCCGTACCAGCTGCGCCTGCTCGCCATAATTAAAACTGATGAGCAGCAAGCATATGAGCAGCCCAATACAACGCACGATCGCGTTTCCCCCACGTCTTTTCATGGCACGTCACCTCAAAATAAAAAACACTGGGCTTCCCAAGACCGTGGTCCAAAGACGGCGGTCCCTTCATCCGCAGTGTTATTTTCGACGGCATATGCCTTTGCTATACGATGGGAATATATTCTTTTCTTCCCTAAAACCTACCCTTTTTTACAGTGCGCTTTGGTAGTTATACAGCCGTCAATCAGCTCCTTTGCATGTTCCAGAGCCGTGACGCTTTGGCCTGCGCCGCTCATCATGGAGGCTACTTGTTGATAACGCTCCTCCATGGTAAGCAGGCGCAAAGAAGTGCGGGCATGGCCGCCTATTTCGTGCTTTTCCACAAGATAATGGGCGTCTGCCATAGCGGCGATCTGAGGAAGATGGGTGACGCATAAAACCTGGTGGTCATGAGCAATCTGTACCATTTTTTCCCCTACGACACTAGCGATTCTACCGCTAATCCCCGTGTCTATCTCATCGAAAATCAGGGTCTCAATGGCATCCCCCTTTGCAAACATGGCTTTCATAGCCAACATAATCCGGCTCATTTCGCCTCCGGACGCCACCTTTTCCAGGGGTTTGAGGGGTTCGCCCGCATTGGCGCTAAGCAAAAACTCGGCACGCTCCGCGCCTTGGGACGATATGCCAGCCAACGGTTGAAAAGCCACAGCAAAGTCGCCATGGGCAAATCCTAGCTCCTTAAGCTCCTTTATCATGCCCTGCTGCAAGGCGATTGCCGCCGCTTTGCGCGCCTGTGTCAATCCGGCAGCCTGCCTGGCATATACTTCTTCCGCCTGCTTGCGCGCTGCTTCCAGGGTTGCCCTATGTTCCTCGGCCCCTTCCAGCTTTTCCAGCCGCTCTGTGGAGGCTGCCAGATACCCCATGATCGCCCCATAGTCTTCTCCATATTTCCGCTTTAAACTATGATATAGGGCTAGCCGCTCCTCAATTTCCTCCGCCCGATGGGGATCATATTCAAAGCTGGCCTGCATATCCCTCAGGCTGTAGCTAATATCTTCCAGTGCGTAATATGCTTCCTCCAGCCGCTGGGCCAACGCTCCATATTCCGCCGCCAAGTCCCCAATTCCCTGGATATTCCGCCATGCGTCGTTTACCAGGGACAACGCCGCATTCCCCTCGCCGTTTAATGCTTCGCTTCCCTGCTCCAGGGCATCCATAATTCGGGCGGCATTCTGCAAAACCTTCCGCTCTGCCAGCAGCGATTCTTCCTCCCCCTGGTACAACCCTGCCTTTTCGATCTCGTCGATCTGATAGCGTAGCATGTCCATCTCCCTGGCCCGCTCTTCCTCGGATCCAAAACCCTCTAGCAGTTCCTTTTGAATCTGATTGTACCGCTGAGCTGCCGCCGCCACGCCCTCCTTCCAAGGCTTAATATCTTCCTGGGCAAATGCATCCAGATATTCCATATGCCGCCCTTTAGACAGTAGGGACTGATGGGCGTGTTGGCCATGAACATCTACCAGCTGGTCGGTAATCTCTTTGAGGGTACCCAGGTTTACCAGCGCGCCGTTTACCCTACAAACATTCTTACCCGCCGCTGACACTTCCCGTGAAAGCAGTAATTCTCCCGGCTCTTCACAGGCAAGGCCCATTTCTTCCAAGGCGGATAAAAGGCCTGGCCGGCCTTTTATGTCAAAGATGGCTTCCACACGGGCTTTCTCCGCCCCATGTTTAATCAATTCACGGCTAGCCCGTTCCCCCAGGATCAAATTCACCGCATCAATCACAATGGATTTACCCGCGCCGGTCTCACCTGTAAGCACGTTAAATCCAGAAGTAAAGGCCACATCTATTTCTTCAATTAGGGCTACATTTTTTACGAAAAGCCGTTGTAGCATATGTCTCTATACCTTCAATAGGGTCTGGAAGCGGCGGATCAACTCATTGGCGTCTGCCCCTTCCTTCACCGCAATAAAAATTGTATTATCTCCTGCAATGGTGCCGGCGATGTCATCCCAGCGCAGGGAATCGATGGCTTCGGTAGCCGCCCCTGCAGTGCCGGAGATGGTCTTTACGATAACCAAGTGGCCTGTGGCAGTCATGGATAGTACTGAATGTGCAAAAATGCTTATGAACCGGTCTTTTAATCCAGCTTCCGCTTTATCCACCGTCGCATATTTATAATTGCCATCGTCGGAAAGCACCTTAATCAGGCGCAGTTCTTTTATATCCCGAGACACAGTGGCTTGAGTCACTTTAACCCCTTGTTCCCGTAGGCGAGCAGCAAGTTCCTCCTGTGTATCGATATCAAAATGTTCAATGATGTCCAGGATGATGGCATGGCGCGCAGACTTCACGTGAATAAACCTCCCCCATTGGTATTTTGTGAATGTGCGTATGCTAGGTCAGCTTGGTACGGATCAGTTGATATATGTTCCGTTGCTGAAATTGAATGAATTTTACCGTTCGCCGGCTTTTCCGTATGGTAATCATATCCCGCTGGTTAATGTCCCTGGTATAGATGCCATCCAGGGCCAGATACCCGTCGCTACCCATGCGCAGGTGCAAAGGCTCGCTGGGATCTGCAACAATAGGCCGAAAGCTAAGGGTGTGCGGGCAGATGGGCGTGATGATGGCCACATCCAAGCCCTGAGCCACGATAGGTCCCCCAGCGGATATGGAATAACCGGTGGCCCCGTTAGGCGTACTGACGATGATGCCGTCGCAGTAAACGCTGCCTGCATCCATACCCCCGATGTTTACATTGATGTCAGCTACGCCAGAAAACCGTCGCTTATAAAGGAGCGCCTCGTTGATGCAATCCTGGGGCTCCTCATCGTTGACCGAACACGCCAGCAACATCCGTTCATCCACCATATACTTGCCGTTTTGCAGTTTTTCCAGCGCAACCGGCACTTCCTGATGGCTGATAGCGCTCATGAACCCTACCCGGCCATAGTTTACGCCTAAAACAGGCACGTCCAGCGGCACTGCCAACGCAGCCGCACGCAGGATGGTACCATCGCCACCTAAAGCCAAAATGGCCTCCGGTTGTACTGTTTCAAAGGCAGAAGCTCCTGCGAACTGAGGGAGAGTGCGAAGCGCACCATCCAAAGCGCAGGCCATAGAAAGCTGCTTTGCTGCCTGTAGGATATTCTGCACAGCGTCTAGGGCGCTGGGATTGTTTGGATTGGCGAAAATGCCCAATTTATGCATATGGTTACCTAATGATCTTTGTTTATTCATTATATGCGTATTTATACGTTTTTTCAAGGGATTTTATCCGAAACGATACTTTAATCCAATTCCCTGTGGCTTTGTTCCACAATATTTTGTATTCGCTCCTCCAGAAATTCCGGATCTAGGGATATCGTGCCCTCTTTTTCCAGCAGAAGCAAAAACTCGATATTGCCTTTGGGCCCCGTAATAGGGGAATAATCCAACTGGCATACCTCAAACCCGGCAGCCATGGCCCCCTGTACCGCATCTTGCAAGACGGATAGATGGGTCTTTGGATCCCGTACTACGCCGTTTTTTCCCACCTTATCCCGGCCCGCTTCAAATTGAGGCTTTACCAGGGTGACCACCTGGGCCCCGGGGCGCAGGCAGGAAAACAGCGCTGGCAAGATCAGCCGAATGGAGATGAAGCTTACGTCCATGCCGGCAAAATCCAAAGGTTCTGCAAACCAATCCGGGGTCATATTTCGGGCGTTCATTCGCTCCATGGTGACCACCCGTCCATCGTTGCGCAACCGCCAATCCAACTGGCCATACCCCACGTCAATGGCGTAGACTTTTTGGGCTCCGTTTTGCAGCATGCAATCCGTAAACCCGCCGGTGGAAGCCCCCACATCTGCGGCTACCATCCCCTCCAGGGAAAGGCCGAAGGCTTGCATGGCCTTAGCAAGCTTCAGACCGCCCCGGCTTACAAATGGAATGGGATCCTCCTTTACCGTAAGCTCCTGTTCTGCGCCTAGGGGCTCCCCTGCCTTGTCCACCCGCTTTCCATTCGCAAAGACCACGCCCGCCATAATCAGCGACCGTGCCTTTTCCCGGCTGGGGGCCAAGCCCAACTCCATCAAACGAACGTCCGCCCGGACTCCCTTCATCGCGCTTCCTCCATGTTCTCCAGCTGCCGCCGTATGCTCTCCACATCCAGTCCGCACCAGGTATGCTGCTGGGCCGCCGTGCCCTGGGCCACAGGTGTTTCTCCCACGCCCAAACGCACCACCTGGATCCCGGTACCGGTCAAGGCTTCACATAGCCTGCTGCCCAAGCCGCCCGTTTGCAACCCATCCTCCAAGCATAAAACCTGCCTACACTGGATTTTGATTGCATTGATCATTTCCATATCCATAGGCCGAATGCACCAAGCATTGACCACACCCACGTTCCTGCCTTCTCCCGCCTGCAGCGCCCGCTCAACCAAGGGGCCTTCCGCCACCATGCTCACCGGACGAAGAGGCCGCAACAGCCTCCATTTTCCGTGCTTCATCGGTCCTTCCAACGGCCGGTTCATCAATGTACCTCGGGGATAGCGAATCGCTACCGGCCGGTTCGCCTCCATGGCCATGGCCAAGAGGGCGGCCAGCTCCTCCTGGCTGGAGGGCGCATAAATATCCAATCCGGGAATGGTATGCAAATAGGCTAGATCATATATCCCCTGATGGGTCTCTCCATCCTCCCCTACCAGTCCCGCCCGATCCACTGCAAATACCACCGGTAGCCGCTGCAAGGCCACATCATGGAGGATCTGGTCATAGGCTCGTTGCAAAAAAGTGGAATAGATGGCCACAACCGGCCGTAGGCCCCCAGCGGCCATACCTGCCGCTAGCGTGACGGCATGCTGCTCCGCGATCCCCACGTCGAAGAACCGCTGGGGATAGCGCCGGGCAAAATCCGTCAGCCCAGTCCCATCCGGCATGGCGGCGGTTATTGCCACGATTCTTTTATCCTTTTCCGCAAGGTCACATAGTGTCATTCCCAACACGTCGGAATTGGTACAGGCCGCCTTACCCCGAATGTAGCCGGTCTCCGGGTCAAAGGCCCCTATGCCATGGAATTTATCCGGGCTGGACTCGGCCAGGCCGTAACCTTTCCCTTTTTGGGTGACCGTATGGATCACCACCGGCTGCCGGAGGGCCTTTGCCTTTTCCAGCACCCGAATCAGGGCTGGCAGATCATGCCCGTCGATGGGTCCAAGATAGGTATAGCCCATCTCCTCAAACAGCACATTGGGCAGTAAAAAATATTTGATTCGCTCCTTAAACCGGGATATACGCCCATATAAACCCGGACCGATCCGCGGGATCTTTTCTACCCGGTCGATCACCCGTCGCTTTAGGTCGTTATACCGCTTGCTGGTGCGCACCTTACATAGGTGCATGGCCATGGCCCCTACGTTTTTCGCGATGGACATACCATTGTCGTTGAGCAATACGATTAGGGGCAAGCCGCTTTCTCCCCCGTCGTTAAGAGCTTCAAACGCCATACCTCCTCCCAGGGCTCCATCCCCAATCAGGGCCACCGCGCAATGGGTGGTATCCCCGGTCAGCCGCATAGCCCGCAGCATGCCAAGGGCGGCAGATATGGAGGTGCTGGCGTGGCCTGTATTAAAAGCGTCATGGACGCTTTCCTCCCGTTTGGGGAATCCTGCCAGCCCCTGGGCCTTTCTTAGGGTTGGAAAATCGGCATAGCGGCCTGTGAGCAACTTATGCACATACGCCTGATGCCCCACGTCGAATATCAGCTTATCCTGAGGGCTGTCAAACACCCGGTCCAACGCCATGGTAAGCTCCACTGCCCCCAGGTTGGAGGCCAGATGCCCGCCATTTTGAGATACGACCTTCACTAGGCACAAACGGATTTCTCGTGCCAACTCCGCCAAATCCTTTTGTGGCAGCCGCTTATAATCCTCCAGGGAGCCGATCCGGTTCAGCAGCGGGGTATCCTGCATGTTTCCATAGCCCTCCGTCAATGCTTTCGCTCCATCGTAATATCCACAAGCTCCGTCAAATAGTTTGCACCAGAGCCGAAGCAGGCCACCGCATTCCTGGCCTTTTGGGCGGTTTCTTCCGCCATCTGTTTGGCTGTTGCCAGGCCGTATAAATTTACATAGGTTAGCTTATGGGCTTCTTTGTCCTTGCCAAGGGTCTTGCCCATAGCCATGAAATCTCCCTCCACATCCAGTATATCGTCCGTGATCTGGAACAGGAGGCCATATAGAGAGCCAAACTCGCTGATGGCGTGAAGCTGCCGGGCGTCCGCGTTGGCAATATGTGCGCCCGCCAAGGCCGCAGCCTTGATGATGGCGCCGGTCTTTCTCGCATGGATATATTGCAGCCTGTCCGCGCCCGCCGTCTCATCCCCTTCGGATTCCAGATCTACCGCCTGACCTGCCACCATGCCGCAGACGCCCGCGCCTCCTGCTACAGAACGAATAGCTTCCAAATATCCTGGGTTATCTCCATGTAGGGCAAGGGCGCTGAGCATTACCTCAAAGGCATAGGACAGCAGCCCATCCCCGGCCAGGACGGCCATCCCTTCTCCAAACACCTTGTGATTGGAAGGCTTGCCCCGACGGAAATCATCATCATCCATAGCGGGAAGGTCGTCATGAATCAGGGAATAGGTATGGATCATTTCTAGAGCGCAGGCCACTGGCAAAGCATCCTCCACATCCCCGCCCATCATCTCGCATACAGCCAGGGTTAGGCAAGGACGAAGCCGCTTACCGCCATTGTACAGGCTGTAGGACATGGCATCCAACAATCCTTTGGGTATGTAGGGATTGCCCATATATTCTTCCAACGTACGGGCCGTCAATGCCCGGTAACGTTCCACCGATTCCCGATAACTCATTCCTGGATCTCCTCAATCTGCATCCCAGCGTTTACCTGCATCAGCCGCCCCTCATAGCCTTCTAGGAGTTTGCGACAATAGGCTGTAAGGGCCGTTCCCTCTTCATATAGTTTGACCATTTCATCCAGTGACAGATTCCCCGCCCCTAGCTTTTCCACAATGGCATCCAGCTTTTCTTTTGCCTGCTCAAATGTAAGCTCCTTCTTTTTAGCGGCCGCCATATTCCTTCTGTTCCTCCACTTGTTCGATCGTAATATCCGCCCGGCCATCCCGCAGGATGAGTCCGGCCTGCATACCAGGCCGCAGGTCCTTTACGCTACCCGCATATCCGTCCGCAACCTGAACCATGGCATAGCCTCGGCCCAGAACCCTTCGTGGGTCCAGCTCATCCAGCCTGGCTTTGCAGGCGTCCAATCTGCCCTGAGCTCCAATAAGCGCCCGGCGCAGGCTGTTTTGCATCCTGTCCGCTTGCTGGGCAATCTCCTTTTCTTGTAAGTCCAGGATATGGCCCGGCCTGGTGAAGGCAGCCGTCTGTTCCAACGACTCCAACTCCTGGCGCAGCCGGCCTACCCGCTCCCGGCAAAACCGGGACAGGGCCTGTTCCGTCCCTTCGATGTCCCCCATCAGCCTGTCGTATTCCGGCACGCACAGTTCCGCCGCCGCACTTGGGGTAGGCGCCCGCAAGTCCGCCACAAAATCCGCAATAGAAAAATCCGTTTCATGGCCCACCGCGCTTACCGTAGGAATGCTGCAAGCATAGATGGCTCGGGCCACGCATTCCTCATTGAAGGCCCACAAATCCTCCAAACTGCCGCCGCCACGGCCTACGATCAGCACATCCGCCGCCTTGTTGGCATCCATCCATTGAATGGCCTGGGCGATCTGGGCGGCCGCGCCTTCCCCTTGCACCTTCACCGGATACAGCAAAAGCCGCATGCCGGGAAACCTGCGTCGAGTGATCTGAAAAATATCCTGGATAGCTGCCCCTGTGGGGGATGTGACCACCCCTACGCAACGGGGCAATATGGGAATGGGCTTCTTGTGAGCTGGATCGAACAGGCCCTCCGCCTCCAGGGCCGCCTTGCTGGCCAGGAATCGGGCATACAGATCCCCTTGGCCTTCCCGCTGCAGCTTTGTGACATACAGCTGATATTGGCCATCCTTCACATACAGGGAAACGCTGCCCGTTACCGTAACCATTTCCCCGTCCTTTGGCAAGGGAGATAGGGAAAAGGCATGCTGCCGGAACATGACGCACCGGATCAAGGCCGCTTCATCTTTTAGGGAAAAATACAGGTGGCCGGAACTATGGCGCTTAAAGCCGCTGATTTCCCCACGAACCTGCACGCCCTGGAGTAATCCGTCCCGGCGCAACAGGTTGTTGACATATTCATTTAGCTGGGATACCCCCAGAATATAGCCGTTAGCCAATTCCATGTTCCAACCGGGCTTTCAAAACCTCTTGCGCAGATTCCACCGTGTTGTCCATCAGCATAGCAATGGTCATAGGGCCGACCCCACCCGGCACTGGGGTGGTAAAGGCCGCCTTTTGGCATACTGGGCCAAAGTCCACGTCCCCCTGCCATTTCCCTTGGATCCGCACCTGCCCAACGTCGATGACCACGGCGCCTTCCTTGACCATATCCGCTGTAATCAAGCCCGCTTTGCCTGCTGCGGCAATTAAAATATCTGCCTCCCGGGTTATGGAGCCAAGCTCCTTTGTCTGGGAATGGCACAAGGTCACCGTGGCGTCCTCCCGGAGCATCAGCAGGGCCACAGGCTTGCCTACAATATTGCTTCGGCCCACCACCACACACCGCTTCCCCCCAATGGGAAGTCCCGTGCTTTTCACCAACGATAATATACCCTTTGGGGTACAGGGGATAAACCCCGGCTGGCCTGTAAGCAAAGCGCCGGCGTTCTCCACGTGAAACCCGTCCACATCCTTTTTGGGGTCGATGCAAGCGATCACCTTACCCGGGTTTAAATGGCTAGGCAAGGGTAACTGCACCAGGATCCCATGGACGCTTTCGTCCTGGTTGAGCTGCCGGATCTTGGAAAGTAGCGTGCCTTCATCCAGATCGGACGGATAGGTATACTGCTCCGCAATGATGCCTAGCTCCGCCGCTCGCTTCCCCTTAGAGCGAACGTAAAGCTGAGACGCCGGGTCTTCCCCCACCAGAATCACCGCCAACTTTGGAGAGATTCCCTGGGCTTTGAGAGCATTCACCCGTTTTTTAATTTCCTCGCAAATGGATTGGGCAAGGGCCTTTCCGTCAAGGATGTTTCCCATCAATCTACCTCCTTTAAGATCCGATCCCTTGTCAGCAGGGCCACCCCTACGGCATTGTCCGTACTCAGGGCCGGATCGCCAAAATATAGATACATGTTGGACTTTTCTAGCCGCTCCTGCAGCATTTCCCGCAGCAACCCGCTGGAGGCAACGCCCCCCGCCAACAGCACCCGGTTCAGCCCTGTCTTATCCCCAGCCTGCACCATGAGCTTTGCAAAGGTTCTGGCCAGGCAATCGTACACCGCCAAGGCCAATTCCCCCATCTGGGCTTTGCCCAGCAGGGACCGGGCCGCCGTCTCCACGCCGGAGAAGGAGCAGCGCAACCCCCTTACGCTGGCCGGCAGCTTGATATTGGTGGCCCCTGCCGCCCGGGCAGCCTCTTCCAGGCACGGCCCTGCGGGAAAGGGCAGCCCCATAGCCACCCCCAGCCGGTCCACCAACTGGCCTGCATGCAGATCCTCGGTGCCACCCAATAGGCGGATAGACAGTCCTTCTCCCACGGTAAAAATCTCCGTGGTACCGCCAGAGATATGCATGCCCAATATGGGCAGATGATTTAGCAGTTCTTCGTTTCCCTGTAATGCGGCCCGCACGTGTCCCTGCTGATGGGAGGTATGATAGGGCTCCAGTCCCATGCCTGCGCCCAGAGATACTGCGGCCATACGGCCTGCCAAAAATACCGGCATATAGGAATCCGCTTCGGGCCTGGGCCGGCTGCTGACGCCAATGCCTCGAATTTTGCTACGGTCCAGACTGGCCACCATGGCTGGGAGCAGGCTTTCCAGGTTCCGTACATGCTGAAATAAGCCTTCGCTTTGCCGCAGGCCCCTTTGACCCAATTTGACAGAAAGCACCGTCCGTTTTTCATAGACGATGCCCTTTTCATCCACGCATGCCACGGAGGTGGTATAGCAGCTTGTATCGATTCCAAGATATAGGCCCATCAGGAGGCTTCCCCGCCTTCCAGGCGCTTGGCCAGCGTACCCAGCATGCCGTTGATGTAAGCGGGAGAGCGGTCGCCTCCAAAGGCTTTAGCCAGCTCCACCGCCTCGTTAATGGAGACGCTGCAGGGAATATCCTTGCGGTACAACATCTCATAGATGGCCACCCGCAGGATGGAAAGATCCACCCGGGGCATTCGGCCAATTCGCCAGCCCACGGCCAGTTCCTCAATGGTTTGGTCAATCTGGTCGCTGTTAGCTGCGATGCCCGCCAGCACCGCCTGGGAAAAGGCTATATCCTCCGGGGAGGGGGTTTCTTGGATGCCGGACTTGTCCAGCACCGCTTCATAGGTATCCTCGCCCCCGAATAGGCTTGCAAAGGCTAGCTTCATAGCCACCTCGCGGGCTGTCTTTCTACTCATGGTTCTCTATTCTCCGTCTTTATTTCTTAAATAGCCGGCTAAAAAATTCTTGTACCCGGGCAAAGCCACCTTCATCCAGCAGGGTGCCAATAAAGTAGAAGGCAGCCACCACCGCAAACAGGAACAACGTGCGCCAGAAATTGATCACAAATACCAAAATGCAGAACACCAGGCCCCCCAACGCACCCAGGATCCTCCATTTGTATTGTAGGAAAAATGCCAGGAGATCTTTCATGTAATACCTCCGGCTATTTCTGGGATATCTGCTGGGCAGGGGCACTAACAACCATCATGCTCACTTCCCGCACCTGAATCCCCGTCAGGCTTTCGATATGCTCCCGCAAAGATGTACGCAGGGCCTCTGTGGTCTCTGGAATGTTGGCGTCATTAAGCAGGGAGAGCTTCAGCTGAATCCCTATACCGTTTTCCTGCAAGGTGATTACGCTGTTGACCTCTCGAATCTTGATGTTTGTCCGGCAATGGCGCTGCACCATGGCGTCGATGGCGGAAAGGGCAATTTGGGTGGTGCCATAGTCCCCGGTGGAAACCACGGCAGAGGTGACCGGCGCCTGGGCCGGGGCCTTATCCCCCCGGTTAAACCCCACCAAAATAGCCAAGGATAGTAGGAACAGCACCAAGCCAACGCCACCCATTGCAAGGGAAAAATTCACCGCGCCCATCTGCAAGCGATATGCATCTATTGCCGCCCGCAAGGTATCCAATTGGTATAACCCCGTCGCCATAACCAACAGAAGCAAACCTGCAGCCATGCCCAGCAAAGTTAGGATGACCAGAAGGAATCTATGAAAAATGCTTGGCTTCATATGAACACAACCTTTCTGTTATGAAACAGCCCGGAATAACATGCCAAAGGGCGATCAGGCAAAACCCGATCGCCAAATTCTGCGGGTCATACGTCCGGGCAAAAACATTACGTCTTATGCCTCGGGTTTTTCCGTTACGGAAACAGGCGCCGTTTTTTCCGGCTTTTCAAAGCTGATGGATTGGACGGCAACGTTTATGGTGGATACGGACAAGCCCGTCATGGTTTCGATGGTAGACTTGACCTTTTTTTGGATATTCTGGCAAACCTCGTGGATCTTGTAGCCATATTTCACCACTACGCTGATGTCAATGTTGACGCTTTCCTCGGTGAAATCCACCCGGATACCCTTGGTTAGGCTCTTTTTGCCGCCCAGCATGCCACTAATGCTTTCCGCCACGGTACCGCTCAAGTTTTCCACGCCCTCCACTTCGCTGGCAGCCAGATTGGCAATGGTAGCGATAACGTCCGGTGCAAATATTATCTTGCCGCCTTCTATGGCGGTTACATCGGTGCTGATGCTCTTGTCAGATGCCATGGTATTGCCTCCTTACATTGGTCTTTTGTATATTATATCAGATTTTCCCAGCCCTGCAAACACAATTGCCTTTGTTCCCTTTTTATTTTCAATTTGTACATGTTTTACTGCGCCTCCGATAGAATCTTGATATTATCTGCGCTTTCCCCGGTTTCCCTGGTCACCACGTCCAGGATCTGGGCCACCTGCTCACTGCTCAGCTGAGGGCAATCCACCACAACGTTCACCGAGCCCTTATGAAAAGTTACCGCCGCGTCCGCAAATCCCTTAGCCCGGAGCAGGTTTTCAATGGTGAATTCCGCCTCCATGTTTTCTACCAGGGCCAGTTTCTGCGCCTGGGCGTCGGCTAAAGTTTCCGCATCGCTGTAGGATACGGCGATCACCTCATCCAAATATTCGATCTCCGTTGCCCTTACCGCATCCCGTTCCGCCCGGAAGGAGGCAAAGTAATCCGCATCCTCCTGCTCCAGTGCCGTCTCCTCCACAGACGCCTGCGTTCCAGCGTCTTCAGTGGTGTTTTCCATTTCCGTTGTAGCGGTATCCGCTTGCCGGTTGAGCCGTATGTTCAGCACCACCGCCCCCACTAGCAATGCCCCTGCCACCAGCAATACTCCGTACTTTTTTATAAATCCCTTTTCTTTCATCCTTCTCCTCCTTCTTCATAAGCCGGCCGGCTCATCTCAAACACTTCAATGCAGCCTGCATCGATCCCCAACACCGTCTGTACTGCGCTTTGCAGCCGCATCTTTACGGCAATGTCCGCCGCCCCCTCTGCAATTACAATCACCCCTCGCACCGCCGGCGCCTTTTCCGTCAGTACCAGAGCTTCATCGTTTAGAGTGGCTGGTGCGGATACCTCCGTGCGGTTCTCATTAACCGTGGCGGTATCCGTCCCGGCGCTTTCCTGGGTACTACTCTGCACCTCTGTACGCATGGCGGGAACCACCTGGGCGCCGGTATCATAGGTGATCATTACCTGTACCTTCCCTGCACCCCTTATACAGGACAGGGTCTCTTCCAGACGCTTTTCCACCGCGGTTTCCGCCGGGAGCTCCATCGTCCCGACAGAAACCTGCTCCTCTACTTCTTTTCCGCACGAAGCTGTGTATAACAGAATCCCTAGAGCAGCCAACAAGACATACACCAGCAATTCAATTCGTTTATCCCCCTTCATGCGGGCAGCCAAACGGCCTAGGGGTTCTGTAAATACCTTCCAATTCATCATGGTGCCTCCTGCCAGGCGGAAAGTATGCCTTCCGCCAACATCCAAAATATGATAAGGTCTATCCCCCTGCCCGCACTTTTCTGCATAGCGCCCGCTGGAAGAAGATAACTCAATATACATCGCAAAATTGCTGCTGCGCTCACTTTGAGCACCATTCCATAGAGCCAGCCCATCTTCCTATCCTCCGCTACCCAATGCCACCACCAGGCCAATGGTCAAAACAAACATCAGGGTCACAAGGCCAGCGCAGGCAAACATATACCTGCATATATCCGCCATCCCAGCCAGCATCTTAGGCATTCGGCTATCGGATATTTGAGCGCAAAGAGCGCCTGTAAGTTGAAAGGCAAGGCTCATGCCTATCAGACGTAGCAGAGGAAGCAGCACCACTCCCAAAGCCAGCACCACCCCAGCCATGCCTGCGGCGTTTTTAATCAGGATGGTGCAGCCCCGCACGCTGTCTAGGCTTCCTGCCACCACCCCGCCCACCAGGGGTAGGGATTTATCCAATGTATACTTCATGGTACGGAAGCTTATGCTGTCCACCCCGCCGGCGCTCATGCCTCCTAGGGTCATGGCGCCAAGAAACACGGTGGTGATCCCCCCCATAGCCCATTTAACAAAGGACTTAAGGGTATTTGCCAGATGGGTCACCTGTTCCCGGCCAGCCAACGCCCCTACAATATACAATACACCAGCACCCATCACTCCGGGCAGCAGCACCCCTTGCACCACCTTGGCTACCGTTCCGCTCAGCAGGACGAACATGGGCTGCACCATACCTGCTGAAGCCGTGGCCCCTATGGCGGCCAGTAAGGTGACCAGCAAGGGAGAAACGGTTTCCAATACTCTACACAGTTCCTGAATGGCCCCGACGGTCATCGCCAGTTGATCAGCCAACAGGGCGCTGAGGATCATCACGCATACGCTGTAGCATAGAAACGAAGCGATTTCCTTCACATTGGTCTGCTTTTCCCCCAAGAGGGCATCTAATAGCCCAGTTAGCAACGCAATGCCTAAAATGGATGCCAAACCGCCCAAGCCGTCTGTAATAGCAACCTGTACCGTTTGCCACAGGCCATTCAAAAGTCCCTGGGTTTCAATCCCTTCCCCCCTGGCAAAGCCAGAGATCAGGCTGTTGATATCCCCGTGACCCCATAATTCCTGCACCTGAAGCGGCAGCTTTCCATAGCTTTCCTCCCAGTCAGATAAATCGTATTGCGCCTGGGTAGCGTCCAGTATGCTTTCCAGTTCTGCTTCCAATGCCATTGCTCTACAGGGCCAAAGCAAAAGCAGCACCCAGACCAGCCACAAACCTCTTTTCATATGCCCTCCAGCAGGCTACGCAACAGCTCCAGCACCGCCAACAGCGCCGGCAGCGCCGCCACTACGATCATCACGCGGCCCGCCAATTCCACTTTAGAAGCAATGGCGCTCTCCCCTGCGTCCCGGCAAGCCTCTGCGGCAAATTGGGCCACATAGGCGATCCCCAGTACCTTAAACACCAACTTAAGCTGCTCTACACCTAAGCCAAACCGGCCGATCACTCCCTCTATCGTTTGGCGTATGGCCGCTATGTCTGTAAGGGCATAGCTTAGCAGCAAGAAACAGACGGCAATGCTTAGCTGTAAGCCCATCTCCGGCTTATAGGTCCGTAAAAGTACCGCCGCACAAAGGGCCACCAATGCAAGCCCCGCCAGTTTAAACACCGTCATGGTCAATACAACCCAAAGATCCGCTTCACTTCCTCAAATAGCGAGCCGATCTCCCCCAGAACCATGCTCAGTACGATTACCAAACCCATAAGTGCGGTCAGCATAGCAATATCATCCCGGCCCGTTTGCTTGAGAAGCTGGCAGCTTACCGCCACCAGCATCCCTATGCCTGCGATCTTCAATACGATTTCGATCCCCATTTTCCTTTCCTTTCGTATACTTATAGGATCAAGATGGCTGTCGCCAGGCCAAACAGCAAGCCCAACGTTCCATACAGATTGCCTCGTTTTTCCTGTTCCCGGCGCAGTATTTCCCTTTGCTCTGTCAATTCCTCCAGTAGCCTTTGAGCGGTATTTCTGCGGCCTGTTGCCTCCGGATAAGCCAGGATAGGCCCCACGCCTCGAAGGATAGACAGGTCCTCGTCCAAAAGGCCGTAAGGCCCCTTCTCCTCCAGGGCTTCCATCCAGGCTGTCTCGATACCTCGCTCCGGCAGCAGCTCCCCGAAGGCCGTCCAAAATGGAGATAGCAAACCGTCCGCCGCTCCCAAGGTATGGATCAGCTGGGCAAGAGGAAGGGTTCTATATTCCATTCTTAGTAGGAGCCGGGATAGTTCCTCTAAAAAGGCGCTGAGTGCCTGTGCCCTTGCCTGCATCCCATAGCTCTTTGCATATCCTATAAACATCCCCAATCCTAACGCCACAAGGGCCGCCATCAGCCGCATGCTTCCTCCTTTGTCCGATATACGATCTCAAGCTGTGGCGGCTGACCCGCCTGCCGACGCAGCAGGATCACCTGGGCAAAGCATCCGGCCTGAATCAGCTGGTAAATGCTCTTACGTCGCTTTAGATCCTCCCAGCCATCCCCGTGGGCGCTGGCCAGGATCCGCACGCCGCATCCCGCCGCTTCCATCACCGCATCCGCATCCGCCTGCCCCGCCAACTCATCCGTTACCAACACCTCGGGCCCCATTCCCCGTACCAGCATGGACATGGCCTGTGCCTTTTTGCAGCCTTCCAGCACATCCGTGCAAGGCCCAATGTCCAGAGTAGGTACCCCATCATCGCACCCGGCCAATTCCCGCCGTTCATCCGCCACACATACTTTCATCCCCATGAGGGATAGTTGCCTTGCCGCATCCCGTAGCATGGTGGTCTTTCCTGCGCCTGGGGGTGAAAGCAGCAAGGTACTTCGCATACCAAGGGGGCCCAGCAATAAATCCATTAACGGATCCGCGCATCCAGGGATGGCCCGGGCCAACCGGATATTAAAACCCGTGGCCGAAACCAACCTGGCTTCCTCCCCTGTGCCTGCTATGCGGCCCGAAAGGCCTACCCGTACCCCGCCTGGCAGGGTGATATAGCAGGCCGCCAGCTCCGGCCCATAGGCATAGATGGATTGCCTGCACAGCCGCAGCAGCACTTCCTGGCACATGGCCGAGTCCGGCGTCCATTGAAGGGTTCTAGGATATCTCCCCAGCACCTGGGCCGGCCTGCCCACCCGGATCCGTATCTCCTCCGCTCCCGCCAATTCCCCTGCCTGCAGCTCCTTTGCAAGTTGGGCCGGGAGCAGGGGCAATACATGCATTTCCCAATTTTCCATTGCGGCCTGTCCCCCTTTTGCTGGTATATGTGTATGTGCAAGCGGTAGGCATTATTCCCGCCCGATGGGCGCCAACCTTCCACAACCCAGCATAAAAAAAGCCTTTGCACCAGCTGCAAAGGCTAATGTAAAGGCATACGATTTCATGTTTATTTTTCCCGGCCCTTACCCAGGTCACTGGGTGCGCATTATTCCGCAGACCGCTTTTGCTCCTGGGCCACATGGTATAGGCACAGCAAAATAGAACCAAAACAGATGCCACTAATCTGGGCGTCCGCTAAGGCTACGCTGGCAAAATCCAGCGTTCCATAACTTCCAATCACCAAATTGACGCACCCTTCCCCCAGGGTACAAATCACTGGTACCAAGCTGATCACAGCCAGGGCGGTCCGTGGGGTTTCTACCAACACTGTTGCGGCAGCTCCGGCAATACAGCCGGTAAGTAGGCCATTATGGACCCCGGCAAAAAGCTCTGCGCGTCCTGCAAAAAAGGCGGCAAGCGAAAAAACCAGCAAGGCCGCCGGCGCACCCGGGTTAGGCCGCTCATGCCAGGCCCACAGAGATAGGAACAAGGGGAGCATCACCGTGTGCAAAGAAAAACGCAGCTGGGTGGAGGGAACGATGGTAAAAGCGGAAAAGGCCAACATACATACTGCAAAATAGATGGCATGAAAGGGCTTAATCTGAAATAGGGCCTGCAAGGGTGTTAAGCCACCTGTCAGGCCCAAGATCAGAATGCACAGGAGCAAAGCGGTGGAAAGTTGCATAAACAAACCTTCTTCCATGGGGATTAACCATACCTTGCCCCAGCATCTAAGCCAGCATTCGCGGCAATGTATGGAAAGACTATACTAGCTGCATAAACGCCGCCATGGAGCCGGTCTCCCCCTTATCCCGGCGATGGGAGTAAAACATCTTGGGGTTCTCATAGGTGCAAGCGTCCATCAAGGTAATGTTTTCCGGCAGGATCCCCGCCTGTAAAAACTGGATCCCCGCGCACAGAGGCAGGTTCACATAAGCCTTTCCCGGCCGGCCTGGCCGCTTGACCGCCGGCTCAAAAGCCCTTACGAATGCCTCCCCCAGAGATTCGTCCACCTCAAAGCATTTTTGGCAAATACAGGGCCCCGCCACGGCGATCAGCTTTTCAGGCTCCGTGCCAAAGGCCCGGCCCATGGCCTCCGCCATCACCAGGCCGATCTTGAGCAAGGTTCCTCTCCAGCCTGCGTGGGCCATGCCCACCGCCCGGTTTACGGGGTCATATAGGAAAAAGGCCCCGCAATCCGCATGGGACGTGACCACCGCCACCCCCGGATCGTTGGTAATCAGGCCGTCGCAAAAGGGCAATGGCGGCAAGGTAAAGCCCCGTCCCCGGCTCTGCCTGTCCACCTGTATCACGTTGGCGCCATGAGAATGGTTCACGATGACCATGTCCTCATAGGCAATACCTGCGCTCTGGGCAAATCGCCGATAGTTTTCCAGCACATCCGCTTCGCAGCCATCCTTGGACCAGTGCAGGTTCAGGGATGCCTTGCGTCCTGTGGTGACCCCGCCTTCCCGAGTGGAGAATCCGTGATGCACCCCGGGCACCTGCAAAGAAGCCGCCTTATACCAGCCAATGCCCTGGTTTTTTTCGTAAAGAAAGCCGTGCTCAAACCGCGCGGCCTTTGTTAAATAAGATTCCTGCATACTATTTTTCATCCAACAACCGCTTGAGTTCTTCCATAAAGGTGCTGATGTCCTTAAATTGCCGGTACACCGAGGCAAAGCGCACATAGGCCACCTCGTCCAGCTCCTTAAGCCGGCGCATAACCATTTCCCCTACAGTATTGGTGGGCACTTCCTGCTCTAGGGAATTAAACACTTCCCGTTCTACGTCGTCCACCAATCGCTCCATGTCCCCTGTGGATACAGGCCGTTTTTCACAGGCCTTACGCACCCCTGCCAGGATCTTTTTACTGTCAAAGGGCTCCCGGCTGCCATCCTTTTTGATGACCATGATAGGGACTTCTTCGATCTTTTCATAGGTGGTGAAGCGTTTGCCGCAGTTAATGCATTCTCGCCTGCGGCGTATGGCGGTGCCGTCTTCCGTGGGCCTGGAATCCACCACCTTGCTTTCCGTACTCAAGCAATACCGACACTTCATGGCTTGGCCTCCCTGTTTGATATGCAATATCATACCATAACACCCGGTTTTTCGCCACATTGGCCGGCATTTTTTTCATGCTGCCGGCATCAAAGCACAATATCCACCAAAATGACGTCCCCCCCGATCTTAGAGATACGAGAATAGGGTATGACCAGCTCCTCATCGTTTTTCAGAAGACCGAAAAAATGCGGCGGCCCAGGCACCACCAGGGACTTAATCAAGCCGGACTCGCACTCGATCTCCAGATCGCAGATGCAGCCCAGCCTAGCTCCATCCCGCACGTTGATCACTTCCTTGCGCCGCAGCTCGCAAAAGCCGATCATGGACATTCGTCTCACCCCCTTGACAGTGTATGCCGGGGCGGGCCCTAGCATACCCCTGAAACGGCGGACAAACATAGCAAAAGCCCGCCGTTTGGCGGGCTAAGATGCAAAGCATCGTTTGATCTTCCTGAGGGGGGCTGCCGCTTATCCGGGAAGGACGGAATGCATATCCCGAATAAAGTTAATGGTTGTTAGTAAATATAGATCGCTTTAGAAGCTTAATACTTACGCTTCCGGGCCGCTTCGGCCTTTTTCTTGCGCTTTACGCTGGGCTTCTCGTAATGTTCACGGCGACGGACTTCGGCCAAGACGCCACTGCGGGCGCACTTACGCTTAAACCGTTTGAGAGCACTTTCCAGAGACTCGTTTTCACCTACGCGAATTTCCAAATCTTTCCCCTCCCCTCTCCGTTGCAGCATAGCGGCTGTGCCACCGGCAAGGTCGAAATCAAACATGTTTCATTATACTGGAACGGACTCGGGAAGTCAACTAAAACCTGCAAAAAACCCAGTCATCAACCCACATACCGGATATCTAGCCCGCCGAAAACCAGCTTGCCCGTCAGGGTCAATGTGGCGGTGGGCTCCAAGGGACTGCCGTTGGTGGTAGAGCCGCCGAACACAGCGGTGACCTGGTTATCCACTCGAAAATGCCTGGGAACAAACAGCGTATAGCTGCCAAAGACTATCTCCATGGACAAAACCGCTGCGCCCCTCTCTCCCAGGGCCTGCACCTGGGTAAGATCCAACTTCCCCTCTCCAAACACCAGCCGCACCTTTCCGCCCCGCAGGCACGGAGTCTTGATCCGCCTGTCATCCTCAGTAAACACAGCTTGCAGCTGAATGACCCCGTTTTCGTCCAGGAACTCTTCTGCGTTCTCACGCCAATTCTCCCAATGGCACCCCTGGAACCGCTTGCCAAGTTTCCGCTTGACCCCCAACAGGTTCAGCAGGATGTCCACCCCCAGCAGCACCAAGATCAAAGGCCAGATCAAGTCCCAAGTAAGTTCAAAGGGCAGCGGATCCCCCAGGTTTTGCAGCAAGTAATAAAACCCTATGAAAGCCATTCCCAAGCCAAAAGGCGCAAGCTGTCGCAGGAACCAGACCACCCCCAGCCCCAGCAGTACGCTGGGCCACACAAGGCCCCATATATTGGGCGAGAGACCAAACTGCTTATTAAATATGAAAGACAGCCCCAGCAGGATCAATGCGCTGGCAAATACAATTCCGCCCCAATCCATTCTGTGGGTAGCTTCCGAGGCCTGGGACACAGGCGCTTCCTCGTCCCGATCCTTTTTGGGCGCCGCTTCCGGCCCTTGCGCTACCCCCAGCAGGGCATCCACCCGCACCCCCAGTAGGGCCGCCAGGGCAGGCAATATGGAAATATCTGGGCAGGATACGTCGTTCTCCCACTTGCTCACCGCCTGGGCGGATATGCCAAGCTGGGCTGCCAGCTGCTCTTGGGTCCAGCCCTTTCCTTTGCGCAGAGCCATGATGCGCTTACCCAAGGTCTCTCGATTCTGTTCCATGTTTTTTTCTTCTCCTTTTTCCTGCGCCAGCCGTCGCGGATTTACTGCATCCATTCTCCCACATTTGATCCGAATTTTCCATGGCTTATTGGTCGAACCTACAATTCTACCGCTGGTTGCGCGTCCAACCAGCGGTTGTCCGCCATTATTTTGTCCAGTCTTATCCCCTTCCTGTGCCAAAGGCTTGCCCCAAGAAAAAAAATGCTTTAAGATAGAAGCTGGATATGGGAAGGCACCGCCCTTCCCAATACGAAGAAAAGGAACCATACAAAGATGAAATGGACCCAGATCACCATATTTACCACCCAGGAAGGCATCGAGCCGGTTTGCGGCCGATTGTCCACCTTGGGGATTGACCAGGTACAGATCCAGGAAAGCCGAGAGGCCATCGATGCCTTTTTGCAAGGAACCGCCAAGTATTGGGATTTTGCCGACCTGGACGAGCTAACCCAGGGCGCTGGGCCCTGCGTAAAGGCCTATGTAGGCAATGTGACGGACAACGCCAAGCTAGTGGGGCGGATTCGCCAGTCCTTTGCCGAATTGAAGGCCATGGACGTGGGGCTGGATCTTGGCAGCCTCCGGGTGGTGGCTGAGGTCACCGATGAGGAGGATTGGGCAAACAACTGGAAAGCCTATTATAAGCCCTTGCCCATTGGAGAACGGCTGCTGGTATGCCCCAGCTGGGAAAAAGCCGATCCCGGCCAGCGGGTGCTGTTGTCCCTGGATCCGGGTATGGCCTTTGGCACTGGCAGCCACCATACCACCCGAATGTGTCTGGAAATGCTGGAACGCCACCTACGTCCCGGGGACACCATTCTGGACCTGGGCTGCGGCAGCGGCATCCTGTCCATTGCGGGTATCCTCCTGGGTGCCGCCCATGCTATTGGCGTGGACATTGACCCGGTGGCAGAGCGGATTGCCGGGGAAAACGCCGCCCTGAACGGCGTGCAGGTGGATCGGTATACGGTTTTATGCGGGGATGTGTTGACCGATGCCAGCCTGGTGAACCAATTGGCCCAGTCTACCTATGATGTGGTGGTGGCCAATATCGTGGCGGATGTGATCATCGGCCTATGTCCGGTGGTGCCTCGCTTCCTTAAGGCGGACGGCCTGTTCATTATGAGCGGCATCATCAAGGAGCGGCTTGCGGATGTTTTGCAGGCCCTGGACGCCCAGGGTTTCCAGGTGCTCTCCGTCCAAGAAGGGGAAGACTGGCGGGCCATATTGGCTAAGAGGGCATAGGGTATGCATCGTTTTTTCATAGGCCCCGATCAGCTTCAGGGGGCAATCGCCCGTATAAACGGCGAGGATGTGGCCCATATAACCCGGGTCCTTCGGCTGCGGGCCGGGGATCTGGTCACCCTGTGCGATGGGGCTGGCATGGATTATGCAGCCCGGCTCCAATCCCTTGACAAAGAGGAGATCCTGCTGGAAGTGGTATCCTCCCAGCCATCCCGGGGGGAACCCCGCCACCGGGTCACCCTGTATCAGGGACTGCCCAAGGCGGGCAAAATGGAGCTGATCCTGCAAAAATCCGTAGAGTTAGGCCTTTATTGCCTGGTGCCGGTCCTGGCCCAACGCAGCGTGGTCAAGCTCACCGCCAAAGAATTTGAAAAGAAACGCATTCGCTACCAGCGGGTGGCCTATGAGGCGGCTAAGCAGGCCCGCCGGGGCATTGTGCCCCAGGTGCGCCCGCTGGCCTCCTTTGTGGATGCCGCCCTGGCTCGTCACGACCTACTGCTGATCGCCGACGAGGAAGAGGAAGCCGTATCCTTGAAGGCCGTCCTTCAAAGCCATGGCGACGCCCTGGACATAGGCCTGGTGGTGGGCCCGGAGGGCGGGTTGGAGCGGAGCGAGGTGGCCGCCCTGACCGCCGCTGGAGGCCATTGCCTGAGCCTGGGCCCTCGGATCCTGCGGACGGAAACCGCGGGCATGGCGGCCCTAGCCATGATCCTATATGAATTGGGGGATATGTAATGGGCAAACGGGCTGCATTTTACACCCTTGGTTGCAAGGTGAATCAATTTGATACGGAGGCCATGCGGGAGCTTTTCACCCAGGCGGGCTATGAAACCGTGGATTTTGACCAGGAGGCGGACGTGTATCTGATCAACACCTGTACCGTCACCGCCACTGGGGATCAAAAATCCAGGCAGATGATCTCCCGGGCCCATCATAAAAACCCCGCCGCAAAGATTATCGTAGCGGGCTGCTATGCCCAGCGTGCCCCGGAGGAGATCGAAAAGCTTCCTGGGGTCAGTCTGATCCTAGGCTCCCAAGACAGGCTCCGGGTGGTGGATCTGGTTGAGCGCCTATCTCCTGCCCAGCCCTTCTTGTGCGCGGTGGAGGATCTGCAAAAGGCCACGGCCTTTGAAAACCTCCAGGCTGTCCAGGAGAGCCGTACCCGGGCACAATTGAAGATCCAGGAGGGGTGCGATCGGTATTGTACCTATTGCGTCATTCCTTATGCACGAGGCCCTCTGCGCTCCCGTTCTCTAACAGACATACGCAGTCAGCTGGTCCGGCTGGGGGAAAACGGCTATTCCGAGGTGGTGCTTACCGGCATCCACCTGATGAGCTATGGCAAGGATTTGGGGGATGGTACCAACCTGCTGGACGCCATACTGCAAGGAAAGGATATCCAAGGGATCCAGCGGATCCGTCTGGGCTCCCTAGAGCCCCAGCTCCTTTCCGACGCCTTTGTCCAGGCGCTGGCAGAGAATCCTAAAATTTGCCGCCAGTTCCACCTGTCCCTACAAAGCGGTAGCGCCGCCGTGCTAAGGCGTATGGCCCGTCGCTATACCCCCGCTGAGTACGCCCAATGCGTAGAGCGACTGCGGGCCGCCATGCCCGGCTGCGCCATCACCACCGATGTGATCGTGGGCTTCCCAGGAGAAACGGAGGCGGAGTTCCAGGAGACCCTGGATTTTGTGGAGCGGGTCAAGCTGTGCCGCATCCATGTGTTTCCCTATTCCCCACGTTCCGGCACCCCTGCCGCCCGTATGCCCGGCCAGCTTTCTAGAGCCGTGAAAGCCCAGCGCGCCCATGCCCTTTCGGCGTTGGCGGATCACCTGGAGGCGGAGTACCTGGCGCAACAAGTTGGCACCTGCCAGGACGTCCTGTTTGAGGAAGAAAAAAACGGCGGCGTGGAAGGCTACACGGACACCTATGTCCGGGTCTGGGTTCCAGGCGGGAAGGAACTGTTGGGCCGCTTGGCCCGAGTACAGATACAGCAAGCGGAAACCGGCCGATTGACCGGCCAGCTTGTGGAATAGCGGGCCGACATCCCGCTCATCAACTGCTTAAGGAGGTTCATCTATGGAAAACTGTATTTTCTGTAAGATCGCCAACGGCGAAATCCCTTCCAACAAGGTATATGAGGACGACCAGGTGCTGGCCTTCTACGACCTGGATCCCCAGGCGCCGGTCCACGTGCTGATCATTCCCAAGGCCCATTACGACAGCATCCTTGCCGTCTCCTGCGGCCCGGACAGCCCCTTACCTGCCATGGTGGCGGCCGCCCAGAAGATCGCCCAACAGCTGGGCGTGGCGGAAACCGGCTTCCGGCTGGTGATTAACACCGGCAAGGATGGCGGCCAAAGCGTCCAACATCTGCATATGCACCTGATGGGTGGCCGGGAATTTGGCTGGCCGGCTGGCTGATTGGCTTCCCTTCCCATAGAGCGGGCCCAGGCTTATCCAGGTTTTGCAAGGGGAATATTCAAGCGATACAGCATCCTTTGGCCCTGGTTTCCCTTGGCCCCAGGCGCCTGCCAAAAGGCAGCTCTGTATGGCCGCGGTTCCCCACTGGTTCCCTTAAAATCCGAATACAAAAAATGGATCGTCTCCCCAGCAACATCTTCGCCGCTGGGAGGCGATCCATTGTTGTTATGAGCGGTCAGCGACTATTTTTCCTGCCACACCCATATGATCCCCACGATCCCTAGAACTAGACCGCATAGGGTCAGGGGCAGAAAGTCCAACAATCGCCAATGGGTTGGTCCGGATTCTACCAGACAAAACAGAATGCCCAATAGGATCAGCCCAATCCCTCTACCCTGTTTTTTGGACATCGCCTACCTCCTTTTTTTCACATCAATCCATAGCGTCCTTAATCTTGGAGAAGATGTTCTTCTTGGCCGGCCTAGCGTCGGACACCTTATCCCCCAGGGATATGGCCAACCGCTTAATCAATTCCCGCTGCTCCTCCGTAAGCCGCTTGGGTATGCTCACATTGGTGCGCACCAATAGGTCTCCCTTGGTGCTGGAATGAAGCCGGGGCATTCCTTGCTCCCTCAGCCGGAAGGTGGTACCAGGCTGGGTCCCCTCCGGCACGGTATATTTCACCGTGCCCCGCAAGGTGGGCACCTGGATCTCCCCGCCCAACGCAGCCACGGTCATGGGGATGTTCATATCCAGATACAGATCCGTCCCCCGCCGAGTAAACAGCTTATGGGGCTTTACGGTAATGGTGATATACAGATCCCCTGCCGGACCGCCCCGCATGCCTGCTTCACCTTCGCCCCGCATATTGAGTGTCTGGCCGTTATCGATGCCTGCCGGCACGTTAACAACAATCCGCTTGGACTTGTTTACCCGACCTCTGCCCCGGCATTCTGGACAGGCTTCCTGGATGATTTTGCCGGTGCCGTTACAGGCATCACAGGTGCGCACCGTGGCAAAAGAGCCAAACATGGTGTTCTGTTGCACCCGGACTTGGCCTGTGCCGCCGCAAGTGGTACAGGTCACTGGACTGGTACCAGGCTTTGCGCCGGTACCGCCGCAGGTCTTACAATTTTCCTCCCGGGGAATCAGAATCTCCTTCTTGACCCCAAAGGCGGATTCTTCAAAGGTGATGGTCAGGTTATAGCGAAGATCCCGACCCTGTACCGGGCCGTTTCGGTTTTGGGAAAAGCCGCCGAACCCGCCGAATCCCCCCCCTGTAAAGGCGGAAAATATATCTTCAAAACCAAAACCGCCGCCATAGTTGCCGCCGGATGCGGCGGATGGGTCAAAGGCCGCATGGCCAAACTGGTCATACTGGGCCCGCTTCTTTTCATCGGACAGCACCTCGTAGGCTTCGTTGATATCCTTGAATTTCTTCTCCGCCTCTTTGTCATTTGGATGCAAATCCGGATGATATTTCTTGGCTAGCTTCCGGAAGGCGCTCTTGATGTCCGCATCCGAGGCATCCCGGTTCACGCCTAATATTTCATAATAATCCGCTTTTGCCAAATTCCCAACGCTCCTATCTACGCCATTTCGGGGCTGCTCCAATATGGGGGCGGCCCCGAAGGATGGTTTCTATTCTTGTTACGCATTTGGCGGCCGGTCTGTTTCCGGCGCCTCGTTGCGTTCCCCTTGACAGCCCCCCAGGACGGCGGCTGTGCCGCCGCGCCCAGGGCCTGTTTCACGTTATTTGTTATCGTCTACCACTTCGTAGTCCGCGTCTACCACGTTGTCGTCATGGGGCGCACTGTTGCCGCCTGCCTGGGCGCCCGCCTGCTGTTGCTGGGCGGCTTCCTGGGCCTGCTGCTGGTAGATCTTGCCGAATGCCTCATAGGATACCTCGGTGAGCTTCTCGCTGGCAGCCTTTATGGCGGCGTTATCCGTACCCTCCAGGGCCTTCTTTACGTTGGCTACCTCCGCCTCGATCTTAGCCTTATCCTCAGCGCTGATTTTATCCCCCAGCTCCTTGAGGGTCTTTTCCGTGGAGTATACCATGCTGTCCGCATGGTTGCGCACTTCCACTTCCTCCTTACGAGCCTTATCCTCGGCGGCAAACTTCTCCGCGTCCTGTACAGCCTTGTTGATCTCTTCCTCACTCAGGTTAGTAGAAGCGGTAATGGTGACCTTCTGCTCATTGCCAGTTCCCAGGTCCTTAGCCGACACGTGGACGATACCGTTGGCGTCAATATCGAAGCTGACCTCGATCTGGGGCACGCCACGGGGCGCCGGCGCGATGCCTGCCAGCTGGAACCGGCCCAAGGTCTTGTTATACTGAGCCAGCTCACGCTCGCCCTGAAGCACATGTACCTCTACGCTGGTCTGCCCATCGGCAGCGGTGGAGAAGATCTGGCTCTTCTTGGTAGGGATGGTGGTGTTCCGGTCAATGAGCCGGGTGAACACGCCGCCCACAGTCTCAATGCCCAAGGACAAAGGCGTTACATCCAGCAGCAATACGTCCTTCACCTCGCCGCCCAGCACACCGCCCTGAATGGCAGCGCCGATGGCCACGCACTCATCCGGGTTGATGCCCTTGAAGGGCTCCTTGCCGGTGACCTTCTTCACCAACTCCTGTACGGCAGGCACACGGGTGGAGCCGCCCACCAGGATTACCTTATCGATTTGATCGTTGGACAGGCCGGCATCCTTCATGGCGATGTTCATGCAGTCCCGCGTCTTGTCGATCAGGTCGGAAATCAACTCGTTGAACTTGGCCCGGGTAATTGTAATATCCAGGTGCTTAGGGCCGGAAGCGTCCGCTGTAATAAAGGGCAGGTTCACATTGGTCTGGGCCATGGAAGAAAGCTCGATCTTAGCTTTTTCCGCCGCTTCCTTCAGCCGCTGCAAGGCCATCCGGTCTTTGGACAAATCAATACCATTATCCTTCTTGAATTCCGCCACAATGTAGTCCATCAGCCGCTGGTCGAAGTCGTCGCCCCCCAGCCGGTTGTTGCCGTTGGTGGCCAGCACTTCGAATACCCCGTCGCCGATCTCCAGGATGGATACATCGAAGGTGCCGCCGCCCAGGTCGTAAACCAGGATCTTCTGGTTGTTTTCCTTATCCATGCCGTAGGCAAGGGCTGCCGCCGTAGGCTCGTTGATGATACGCAACACCTCCAGGCCCGCAATACGGCCCGCATCCTTAGTGGCCTGCCGCTGGCTGTCGCTGAAGTAGGCAGGCACGGTAATGACCGCCTGGGTCACGGGTTCTCCCAGATAAGCTTCTGCGTCATGCTTAAGCTTTTGCAGAATCATGGCGCTAATCTCCTGGGGAGTATAGTCCTTGCCATCAATGTTCTTCTTATAGCTAGAACCCATCTCTCGTTTGATGGAGCTGATGGTCCTATCCGGATTGGTAATGGCCTGCCGCTTGGCTACCTGACCTACCATACGTTCATTGTCCTTAAACGCCACCACAGAAGGGGTGGTACGGGCGCCTTCCGCATTGGGGATTACAACGGGTTCGCCGCCCTCCAATACTGCTACACAAGAGTTTGTGGTTCCCAAATCAATACCGATGATCTTAGACATGATCTATATCCTCCTAAAACTTTTCAATCTAATTTTATGTTATTATTCCGCGACCTTCACCATACTATGGCGAATAATCCGGTCGTTTACTTGATAACCCTTTTGGAACACCGCTAGGATGGCACCAGATTCTGCCTCGTCAGATGCTTCCTGCATTACCGCTTCGTGAAGGTTGGGATCGAACATTCCCTCCGCCGGGATCTCCTTGAGTCCGCATTTTCCTAGGGTTTCCATTAGCTGCCGCTGTACCAGCCGCACCCCTTCTAGCCAGTCGTTCTGCACGCCCTTGGCGTTTTCCATAGCCCGGTCGAAGTTATCCAGCACGGGCAGCAGTTCCTTGATGCAACTGCGTATGCCCTCCTCCCGGCAATCCGTCATAACGGTGGCGTTGCGACGGCGGAAGTTGTCGAAATCCGCCTGGACCCGTTGGGCCAGGGCTTTCATCTCATCCCGTTCCTTTTCCAGGCCTGCAATGTGGTTCTTGACTTCCAAAAATTCCTCCCGCTTTAGCTGGATCACCTCTGGCAAGCTTCCTTCTTCCCCAGGCTTTTCTTCCTGGGGCAATGTCTCCTGCTGGGGCTGTTGGGCTTCTGGCTCATTGGCCGGGATCTTTCCAGCTTCTTTTTCCTTATCTTGCTGGGCCGGGGCCTTCCCCGCCTCTTTTTCCTGTTTGTTCAAAGCTTATCGCTCCTCCTCCATCATATTGGTGAGCACATCGCTCATGCTTCTACCGATGTGCCGCATCAACGCCAGTACCCTGGCGTAATCCATCCGCACCGGGCCAATCACGCCCAACGTCCCTACCGCGGCACCGCCCACTTTATAAGTGGCAGTCACTACGGAACAGTCTTGCATATCCTTATCCTGATTTTCCCGGCCGATCTTGATGGAAAACTCCACGTCTGCCGCCTCGGAAAGGATCTTGTAAAGGACATCCTTGGCTTCTATGGTAGCCAAGAAGTTCTTGGCTTTTGCCATATCGCTGTATTCCGGGTAATTCAGGATATTGGTGGCCCCGGCCAGCTGTACCCCGCCGGGCCCTGCATCCAGGGTACGGTGCAGGGCTGCCATGGTCTCGTTGAGGAAAGCCCGCTGGCTTTCCAGATCCGCCTGCAATTCCGGTATGCTTACCGTGCTCACATCCTGCAATGCGCAGCCTTGCAGCCGGGCCGTCAGGATCCTGGAGATCCGTTCCAACTGCTGATAGCCCATGCCCCGGGGGATGTTGATCAAGGTATCCCGGGTCACGCCCATATCCGTTACCACCACCGCCAGCGCCCTGCCTTCGGAAACCGGCACCAGCTGGATATGCTTAACCTTCACCGCCCGCAGGGCGGGCTTGAGCACCATAGAGGTGTATTTGCTCATGCTGGATAATACCCAGGCAGTTTGCCGTACCACCTCATCCACCCCATCCAGGGTGTTAGAGTAGCAGGTTTTGATGAACCGTTTTTCCGCGTCCGTCAGATCCGCCCGCTGCATGATGGAATTCACATACAACCGGTATGCTTTTTCGCTGGGAATCCGGCCGGCGGAAGTATGGGGCTGCTCCAGGTAGCCCATCTCTTCCAGGTCGCTCATCTCGTTGCGGATGGTGGCTGAGGAAAGGGAAATATCCGGCAGCTTTGAAATCGTTCTAGATCCAACCGGCGTGGCCGTCAGGATGTAATCATCGATGATGGCCTGGAGGATACGCATCTTTCGCATATCCAGATCCATACTTTCCCGCCTCCTTTCCGGGCTGTTAGCACTCTTTACATTAGAGTGCTAATCACTATGAATAAAAATAGCACCGAAGCCCCTTTCTGTCAAGGGAATCGGCGCCGTGCAATGTGAACAAACGGAAACATGAGGATGAAACATTCCCCGGGCCTGAAAAAGGGCTTTAATCCTCCATAAAATACAGCAGGGCGCTGTTTTCCATATCCAGTCCCGCCTGGGTTAACCGCAGGGAATCTGGGCTAACACACGCCCAATCCAGGGCTACCAGGGCTTCTATCGCTTCGGAATATACGCTGCATACATCCTGTCCAAACCGAGCCAGAAAGGCCGCCCGGTCCACACCCTTTAGCATGCGCAGGCCCAGCATAACGCATTCAAACATTTCTTCCTTTCGGGGGATCTTCTCCTGATTTTCAATGGGCAACGCACCGGCCCGCAGGGCGGCGTAATAGGCGTCCGGGGAGGATGCGTTGTTCCACCGCCGCCAGCCTCCTAGCTCCATGGCGGAGTGAGCACCAAGGCCCAGGCCCAAATAGGCGCCGTTTTCCCAGTAGTTCAAATTGTGGCGGCATGGAAAGGTTGGCCGGGCATAGTTGGAGATCTCATAGCGGCTATAGCCCAGTGCCTCCAAGGCCGCCCGGCCTGCCTCCTGCATCTCCCACACCCGGTCCTCATCCGGCAGGATCACCTCCCCGGCCCGCACCTGGTCATAGAGGGGCGTGTCCGGCTCCAGGATCAGGCTATAGGCGCTGATATGGGTGGGGCCCAGGGCCGTGACCTTTTGGATGGTATCCAAATAGTCCACCACATGCTGGCCGGGCAAACCGTACATCAGATCCACGTTGATGTTGGTAAACCCCGCCTGCTGGGCCAGCAGGAACCCGTCTAGGAATTGCCGGAAGGTGTGAATCCGGCCGATGGCCTGCAAAAGCCGGTCGTTGGCGCTTTGCAGGCCAAAGGACAGCCGGTTGACGCCGGCATCATGGTAAGCCGCAAGCTTCTCTCCATCCACGGTGCCGGGGTTGCATTCCACGGTGACCTCCGCCCCTTCCCCCAGGGAAAAAGCCCCAGCCAACGCCTCCAGTAGCTTCGCCATGGCCTGGCCGGACAGCAGGGATGGCGTGCCCCCCCCAATGAACAGGGTGTCATAGGGCTGGGCCGGAAAAAGCCGGCCCGCCAGGGCGATCTCCTGGATCAGGGCGTCCAGGTATTCCCGGGGTGGCTCCTGACAGGGGAAGGAAAGGAAATCGCAATAGGCGCACTTCCTTACGCAAAAGGGGATATGCACATAAAGCCCAGCCATATCAATTGATCCGAAGCACGCTCATGAAGGCCTCGCTGGGCACGCTTACCGTACCCACCTGGCGCATCCGCTTCTTTCCTTCCTTTTGTTTTTCCAGCAGCTTTTTCTTGCGGGTAATGTCGCCGCCATAGCACTTGGCCAGCACGTCCTTGCGCAGGGCCCGCACCGTCTCCCGGGCAATGATCTTGGAGCCGATTGCCGCCTGGATGGGCACCTCGAACTGCTGCCTGGGAATGACCTCCTGGAGCTTTTCCGCCACGGCCCGGCCCTTGGCATAAGCCCGGTCCTTATGGACGATGGTGGACAGGGCGTCGCAGATATCCCCGTTGAGCAGGAAGTCCAGCTTCACCAGGTCGCTGCGGCGGTACTCCTTGAGCTCGTAGTCGAAGGAGGCATAGCCCCGGCTCCTGGATTTCAGCTGGTCGAAGAAATCGTAGATGATCTCGTTGAGGGGCAGCTCGTACTTGATATTGACCCGGGTCTCCTCCATATAGGTCATGTCGATAAACACACCCCGCTTTTCCTGGCAAAGCTCCATGATGGTGCCCACATAATCCGAAGGGGTCATGATATGGGCTTCCACCATTGGCTCTTCCATATAAGCGATCTCTGCCGGCGGGGGCAGGTTGCTGGGGTTGTCGATGGAGAGCTTGGTGCCGTCCAGTTTGGTTACCTTATAGATAACGCTGGGGGCGGTGGTGACCAGATCCAGGTCGAATTCCCGCTCCAGCCGCTCCTGGATGATCTCCATGTGCAATAGCCCCAAGAACCCGCACCGGAATCCAAAGCCCAGCGCAAGGGAGGTTTCGGGCTCATAGGACAGAGAGGCGTCGTTGAGCACCAGCTTGTCTAAAGCGTCCTTGAGGTTTTCATAATCTGCCCCGTCCGCCGGATAGATGCCGCAAAATACCATGGGCTGCACCTGCTTGTAGCCGGGCAGGGCTTCCTTGGCGGGGTTTGCGGCGTCAGTGATGGTATCGCCCACCTTGGTCTCCGCCACGCTTTTGATGGAGGCCGCCACATAGCCCACTTCCCCGGCCCCCAGGGAATCCGTGGGCTTGAGGGCAGGCGTAAACACCCCCACCTCCGTCACATCAAATTCCCGCCCTGTGGCCATGGATCGAATCCGCATCCCAGGCTTCACTCGGCCGTTTTTCACCCGCACATAGCTTAGGGCGCCTTTATAATTATCGTAAATGCTATCGAAGATCAGGGCCTGTAAGGGGGCGTCCTCATCCCCCTGTGGAGGCGGGATCAGCTCCACGATCTGGCTGAGGACCTGCTCCACGTTTTGCCCGCTCTTTGCGGAGATCCGGGGGGCGTCCTCCGCCGGCAAGCCGATCACATCCTCAATCTCCTTCACCACAAAATCCGGCTGAGCGCTGGGCAGGTCGATCTTGTTAACCACCGGCACGATCTCCAGGTTGTTATCCAGGGCCAAGTATACATTGGCCAGGGTTTGAGCTTCGATGCCCTGGGTGGCGTCCACCACCAGCACCGCCCCTTCACAGGCAGCCAGCGCCCTGGACACCTCATAGGTAAAGTCCACATGCCCCGGGGTGTCGATCAGGTTGAACATATAGGTGTTGCCGTCGGTGTGGGTATAAAACATGCGCACCGCCGTGGCCTTGATGGTAATGCCCCGCTCCCGCTCGATCTCCATGGTGTCTAAGAGCTGATCCTCCATATCCCGCAGGGCTACGGTATCCGTCAGCTCCATCATCCGATCCGCCAAGGTGGATTTTCCGTGATCGATGTGGGCGATTATGCAAAAGTTCCGAATATATTTTCTATCGTATGCCATGGTTTCCTCCCCGCGTGATTGCATCCTCCACCTGCCTGCCATTATTCGATATATCCACGGGCAGGCGATCCTTTGCCCAAGAGACATCTGGGGTAGGGATACAAAAGAATCCATAATGAATCATAGCGGAAACCGGGACAAATTGCAAGACTTCCCAGACCGTGGTATCATAGAACATAAATAAAAACAGATCGGAACAGGAGGCATGGATCTTATGTTTTGTGATGATTTTCCCCGTCTGTGCAAGGCCTTAGAGCAGCGGGGCTATACCCCTCATTTTGCCCCTACGCCGGAGGCAGCGCGCGATCTGGCCATCGATCTGATCCGTCAGGGAAAGAGCGTAGGGTTGGGCGGCTCCATGACCCTTACGGCTCTGGGCATGTACGATGCGCTATGTGAAGCCGGCCTGACCGTGTACAGCCACGCGGTAACGCCCCAATCCCAAGACCCCGCTATCTTTCAAAAGGAAAACACAGCGGATTGGTATCTGGCTTCTACGAATGCTCTTACCATGGACGGCTTGTTGATCAACATCGACGGGGTGGGCAACCGGGTCGCCGGCATGTTTGCGGGGCCGAAGCAGGTATGCCTGATCATCGGCCGGAATAAGCTGGCCCAGGACCTTGTTGCTGGGTTGGACCGGGCCCGCAACGTGGCCGCGCCCCTGAACGCCCGGCGGCTCCACAAGCAGACCCCTTGCACCGTTGATGGTAAATGCCACGATTGCAGCGCGCCCCAGAGGATATGCCGGGTGACCAGCATCATCGAATACAAGCCCCTATGGCTTGAAGCCCTGCACCTGATCCTGGTGGACGCGGATCTAGGCTACTGATGTATTACGCTTATCTGCTGCGCTGCGCCGACGGTACCCTGTACGCCGGCTATACCGACGACCTGGCCAAGCGGGTGCTCGTCCACAACCGGGGCAAAGGGGCAAAATACACCCGCAGCCGTTTGCCGGTGACCCTGGTATACTACCAGGCCTTTCCCACCCGCTCCGCAGCCATGGCGGGAGAATGCGCCCTGAAAAAACGATCCAGGGCCCAAAAGCTGGCTCTGATCCAGGCGTTTTCCCAGGGAGATTCACCATTTTGCCGGACATGATCCGCCGGAGGCAATTGCTTTGCCTCCGGCGCTTTCCTTATTAGCAGCCGCAGCTGCAACCGCAGGTATTGCTGCTAGTGTTTCCGCAGGTGCAGCCATTGTCGCAGCCGCAACCATTGCAGAAGAGGAGCAGCAGGATGATGATCCACCAGCAGTTGTTGCCGCCGCAGCCATTGTCGCAGCCGCAACCATTGTCGCAACCACAGCCGCAGATCAGGAGCAGCAGGATGATGATCCACCAGCAATTATTCCCGCAACCGTTACCGCAATTCCACATATGTTTGCCTCCTTGTTTGATAAGCGCACTGCGCTCTTGCTACGATATAGTACGCGAATCAGGCATGATTTGTGCTTATTCTCCCATTTTTTTGCCGTCAAACCTAACATTTATAGATAAGGCTCCCTTGAAGTGGGTGTCAGGCTATGGTATGATAGGGAAAATATGCTGGAGAAATCCAGTTTCCAAAAGGAGCGAAGCATATGGCAAATTTTAGCATGGATAAGATCGTAGCCCTTTGCAAAAACCGTGGATTTATCTTCGCAGGTTCCGAAATCTACGGCGGCTTGGCGAACACCTGGGATTACGGTCCCCTGGGCGTAGAATTTAAAAATAACGTGAAAAAAGCCTGGTGGCGTAAATTCGTGCAGGAAAGCCCCTACAATGTGGGGATGGATGCCGCTATCCTTATGAACCCTGAAACCTGGGTAGCCTCCGGCCATGTGGTGAACTTCAACGATCCCCTTATGGACTGCAAAAGCTGTAAGGCCCGCTTTCGGGCGGACAAGCTAATCGAGGACTATGCAAAGGAGCATGGTCTGGACGTCCATCCTGATGGATGGAGTCATGAGGAGATGGCGGACTATATCAAGGAGCATGGTATCACCTGCCCCGAGTGCGGCAAGACCGACTTTACTGGTATCCGTAAGTTTAACATGATGTTTAAGACCTTCCAGGGGGTAAACGAGGATACTGCCAGCCAGATCTATCTGCGGCCGGAGACCGCCCAGGGCATTTTCGTCAACTTCCGTAACGTGCAGCGCACCACCCGCAGGAAGATTCCCTTTGGCATTGCCCAGATCGGCAAATCCTTCCGCAATGAGATCACCCCCGGCAACTTCACCTTCCGCACCCGGGAGTTTGAGCAGATGGAGCTGGAATTCTTCTGCGCCCCCGGCACGGAGATGGAATGGTACGCCTACTGGAAGGACTTCTGCAAAAACTGGCTTCTGTCCTTGGGCATGACCCCCGAGCACATGCGTATGCGGGAGCACGACCCTGCCGAACTTTCCCACTATAGCAACGGCACCACGGACATCGAGTTTCTCTTCCCCTTTGGCTGGGGCGAACTGTGGGGCATTGCCAGCCGTACCGATTTCGACCTGAAGGCCCATGCCAACCACAGCGGCGCCTCCATGGATTACCTAGATCCCTTCACCAACGAGCGGTATATTCCTTACTGCGTGGAGCCCTCCCTGGGTGCGGATCGGGTGGCCCTGGCCTTCCTGTGCGACGCCTACGACGAGGAGACCCTGGAAAACGGAGATGTGCGTAACGTGCTGCGGCTGCATCCTGCCCTGGCCCCCTTCAAGGCCGCCGTATTGCCCCTGCAGAAGAATAAGCTGGGCGATAAGGCAAAGGAAGTTCACGCCCTGCTGGCCCGGCACTTTATGGTGGACTACGACGATGCCGGCCAGATCGGCAAGCGTTATCGCCGGGAAGATGAGATCGGTACCCCTCTGTGCATCACCATCGACTTCGATACCTTGGAGGATGAGACCGTCACCGTCCGCGATCGGGATACTATGGAGCAGATCCGCCTGCCCATCAGCGAACTAGAAAGCTACATCCTGGCCAAAACGGACTTCTAAGCCCGCCTTCCCACAACGGAAAAGGCCCCCATATTCCTGTGAATATGGGGGCCTTTCTCCATTCAAGGGGCGGCGCAAAGCAGGGTCAAGGCCGCCGGCGTTTCTATTGGTTACAGGGGTCGCTGCCTGGAGCGGCAGATGGGGCCCCCGGTAGAATCTTCTCCAGGGGTTTTCCCTTGGCCAGCTCATCTACCAGCTTATCCAAATACCGGATGTCCCGCATAAGGGGATCCTGTATCTCTTCCACCCGGACGCCGCAAACAACGCCTTTGATTTGCTTGCGGGCGGGATTCTTGGCGGGGGCGCCGATGAAAAACGCCCCATAGGCCATCGAGCTGCCGGCCAGTTGCCGGATTGCCGCCTGGTCATAACCGGTAAGCCAGGCGATGACAGCATCCACTTCGGCCTGGCTCCGGCCCTTTTTTTCCGCCTTATTTACCAAAAGGGCGTATACCTTGGAAAATGGAAGCTGGTATACCTTTTCCTTGTCCATTTCCTTCCTCTTCTTGCCTCTTGCCGGCAAGGACGAATTTGCAGGGGCAGAGCTATAGCTTAATTTTTCCGTTGTATTTCTTGCATAGGATCCGGGCCGCCTGGGCAGCCAGCTCCTCCAGCTCATCCTCGTTCCGGCCCTCCAGCATGATGCGAATTAAAGGCTCCGTTCCGCTGGCCCGCACCAGGATCCGCCCGCTTTCCCCAAGGTGCTCCCCGATCTGCCGGATCTTTTCTTGTAGCTCTTCGTCCTGCATAGCCTCGGCTTTGCGGCTATTTTCTACCAGCACGTTTACCAGAATTTGGGGATAGATGGGCACATCCCCCGCCAATGCGGACATACGCTTGCCGGAGGCTTTTAAGATATTCAAAACCTGGATGGCGGTAAGCATACCATCACCGGTGGTATTCTGGTCCAAAAAGATCACGTGGCCGGATTGTTCGCCCCCCAGGCTATAGCCGCCTTCCAGCATGCATTCCAACACATACCGGTCGCCCACCGCCGTTTCCGCCACGTGGACGCCGATGTTGCGCATGTACTGCTTGAGCCCGATGTTGCTCATCACCGTTACCACTAGGGTGTCCCCGTGGAGACTCCCCGCATCGTGCATGACCTTGGCGCACATGCCCAGAATCCGGTCTCCATCCACGATGTTGCCCCGCTCGTCCGTGGCGATGACCCGGTCCGCATCCCCGTCGAAGGCAAAGCCCACATCCGCCCCGCTTTCCGTTACCAGCTCCTGAAGCCGCTCCGGATGGGTGGAGCCGCATCCGTCGTTGATGTTGCTGCCATCCGGCTCATCTGCCCGGGGGATCACATTGGCTCCCAAGGCGGAAAACACCTCCGCCGCGATCCCAGAAGAAGCCCCGTTTGCACAATCCAGCACAACGGTAATACCGTCAAACCGAGTGGTTGCGGAGGAGATAAGGAATTCCTTATACTCTTCCCGTGCCCGCCGTGCATTAATAATATGGCCCACGTCTTCCCCCACCGGCCGCTGGAACGCCGGCGCTTGGATGAGACGTTCGATCTCATCCTCCAGGGCGTCGGAGAGCTTGAACCCCTGGCCGTTAAACCATTTGACCCCGTTGTATTCCATGGGATTGTGGCTGGCGCTGACCATCACCGCCGCGTCCGCCTCGTACAGGCGCACCAGATACGCCATAGCCGGCGTAGGGATCACCCCCACGTCGATCACATCGCCCCCCACGGAGCATATGCCCGCCATCAACGCCGCCGCCAGCATATCGCCGGAGCGCCGGGTGTCCCGCCCCACCAATATCCTGGGATTGTGCACTTCGCTGGTAAGAACCTGGGCCCCTGCCATGCCGATCTGCATAGCCAGTTCGCAGCTAAGATCCTGGTTGGCGATCCCGCGGACACCGTCCGTTCCAAATAATCTCGTTCCCATTTCCATCCTCCAACCCATCGTTTGTTATGGGGATTCTCCCTTATATTATACGCCAGGGGTTCCTTCTTTTGCAACGCACTTCCCCACTCACCCCTGCGTCGTCCTCCCCGCTGCTTTGCTCTTTGCACTATAAAAAGGAGACAAAGGCGCGGGCACCTTCTGGGGGAGGATATCCTTGGCGAGAAACAGCCGATAGACGTTATGAAGATGGAAGGTAGCCTGAATGGCCAAAAACCCGGCTAAAATAAGCCACCAGCCCTGTAGCTTTCCTGTGGATATGAACAATTTGCGAAGCCATAGAGCACAAGTAAAATGGCGCAGATCCCGCTCTTTACCAAATGGATGCCTAGAAAAAGGGCCATCACCAGCCCCACGTGGATGACCACGCTGTATGTTTTGTAAAAGGCCCAATCCTTAGGTCACCTCTGCACAAATACCAGCAAAGGCGGCCGCTCTTTTGATATTGTATTAATCTTTTTTGTAGCGTATTTCTTGCAAAATTCCCTTTTGGCTAAAGTTCCCATGGTTTTTCTTTCCTATGCCCGCCATTTTCAGTTGCTGTAATTTGCCAAATAATAATCACGCTCTTTCTCCATGACCCATCAACGGGATCCAAATTGCTGTATCTGTTCCTGCGCTGCGTTAATTGCTTCCTGCCCCTTTGCACCGTATGTCATATAGGTGTTCATCATAAACAGATATCTTTCTACTCTAAGTTCCTCCGATGCAGTGGAAAATCCGGCCATAACTATAAATCAGAAAGACGGCAAGACAAATCACTGACTTTTCTGAGCTGTTGCTTTTCCATTCTGTCAGTTCCTTTTTCGCTAGGATTTGTGTCTATCTGCTCTATACGACATTCTCCAAATAGACAGCCGCATACCGTTCTGCAAGAACAATGACCGCCAAGTCAGGCTCTTGAATATCCACTGCTTCCTTCATAGGAAATATGCCATGTCTTGCCAAAGTACAGATTCTCGTATCCTTATGATTGGCGCAGATACTTTTTTCACACCCAGCAGGTGCAATGGAAATCGTTTTCCATACGTGCACAAAGGCGAGGCAATCCCCAAGGCGTTGAGGATGAGGATGCCCAGGGCAGACAAGCTTCTTCTGCCCCAAAGCACGCAATGCACCGTGAATACCATCTTTCAAGCGTGCGGATACCGCGGATCCCAGTGCCATATCCAGCACCCAACACCAGAAAATCTGCCGGACCTGTATGTCAAGGCAGTACCACAAATAGATTAGTTCTCCCTGCAACAAATCCAGTGGAAACTGCCCCTTTCATTGCGTATTTGCCCTGTCGTTAATTGGTTTCGATTTTCTGATTTCCCGTAGACCAGACATGCGCTTCTTTTGCAGCCGCCGGGGTATTCTCAGCCATGACTCCCACCAGATTATGGGGTACATATGCTTCTTCCAGGTAGAGCAATTCTTCCTGGGTCAGGGTGAGCTCTGTAGCTTTTGCAGCACCCTCTACATGGTGGCGCTTCGTTGCGCCCACTACCGGAGAGGTCACTTTGGTGAGGAGCCATGCAAGAGAGATTTCTGTCATAGTCACGCCGTACTTTTCCGCCAGTTCCGCTACACGCCTGATAATAACGACATCCTGCTTCGCTGTTGCGTCGTATTTAGACTTTGCATAGCTGTCCTCTTGAAGTCGTTTGGAGGTCTCCCCTGGGTGCTTTGAGAGCCGGCCACCTGCCAGGGCGCTGTACGGGGTCATGGCAATGTTGTCTTCAGCGCAGAGTTTGGCCATCTCCCGCTCTTCCTCTCGAAAGATCAGATTATAGTGGCCCTGTATGGAGACGAACTTGGAAAAGCCCTCTTTTTCGGCCAGATCATTGGCCTTGGCCAGCTGATAGGCAAAGCAGTTAGAAATACCAATATACCGCGCCTTGCCAGCCTTTACGATTCGGTTTAGGCCATCCATTATATCATATAGAGGCGTCTGATAGTCCCACATATGGTAGATATAAAGATCCACATAATCGAGCCCCAGATTTTTTAAGCTGGTATCGATCATCTGCTCGATGTGACGCTGCCCGCAAATCCCGTTTCGAATTTCTTCCTGGGTGCGGGGAAGAAATTTTGTAGCCACAACAACTTCATGTCGTCTGGCAAAATCCCGTAGGGCACGACCCACATATTGTTCGCTGGTACCGCTTTGGTAGCCAATGGCCGTATCAAAAAAGTTGATGCCCATTTCCAGACCGTATTTGATGATTTCTCTGGCGTGTTCCTCATCCACCGTCCAGCTGTGTTGACCGTTTTTTGCATCGCCAAAACCCATACATCCCATGCAGATGCGGGAAACAATCAGTTCCGAATTGCCTAAATTTGCATATTGCATGATACTCCCTCCTTACTCTAGACTTGCATAGATCCAGCCGTTGACCGCTTCCACCATTCGTTGGAGATATCCTCTCCCGGTACTCTCCACGCAATGTGAAAGATTCAACTGGCCTTTGGAGCGCGGTGCCAATGCTTAACATTGACCGGTATGGTCATGATGGTATCGTATCAGATTAAGCGCATTTTACCTTCTTCCTAATGCCAGCCCCCGCCGACGAGGCAGATCGGCTGTTTGCTGTCGCCAGATTTTGCCTTATGAATAGGCTAGTTATTGCGGCAGCCAGGGTCAAAGGTAACATTGATATGAACTACAGGAC
>ENA-OZGX01000038-OZGX01000038.1-human-gut-metagenome-genome-assembly--contig:-NODE-38-length-57775-cov-22.009546_pt1 | contig 57775 bp, 48 predicted proteins | sample MGYA00244040_ERZ653674 | MGnify/ENA primary metagenome ERZ653674 (study PRJEB26926, sample SAMN06165232) | human gut metagenome | biome: ENVO:00009003; feature: ENVO:2100002; material: ENVO:00002003... | reverse complement strand
TTGCTTGCCAAAAGTTATAAGCAAGGACGCTTATGTCAGCTGAACCGAGCCGTTGCACGATGCAACGGCACAAACAGCTGACTTTGCAGAGATGCAAAACCAACATAGCAAGCAACGTTAAACACCCATTTTCAAAAATTATATAGGTTTATCGACAGTCTGAGCAGGCGGAAAACCGCCTGCCTTAATAATCACAGAACATCACAGTTCATAATGCCGAAAACGGATATTTTAGCAAAATCATTATCCGTGCTGTCGCAGGCGGTTTCTTCCGAGCTTTCGCTACCGGTATCACCGCCGCCGAAAAGCCCCTGCAACGCTTCAAATATCGCAAACTTTATTTCATAATCACGGCTTTCTTCAACCCGTTTGCTTTGTTCTTCGGTAAAAAATTCACCCGATGCGGCAGGAAGACACAGCGGCGGGAACATTACGCACCACCAGTTTCTGCCCTCTGCATTTCCGATAAGCAGGCGGACGGCTGTGTATTCTCCTGCCGGTAAGGTTACATTCTCGTACTTTCTGGTGGTAAAATATGTTTTTGCGACCTCGCATTTTACATTGTAGCTGTAGCCTTTGGAATGTACAAATTCGTTAGCCTTTTCTTCAATTTCGGCTCTGCGTTCGTTTGCAACGGCTACCGATTGACTGAAGCTGTCACAGTTTCCGAATACATCCGAAAACGTTGAAAGCATATAGTCACGCAGATCGTATTTCAGCGTCTGGTCGTCCTTACTGTCCGAGTTTGCCAGTATATGAAGCCTCAGCACCTCCTGCGGCTTTTCCTCGCAATCCTCCGCAAATGCGGTAAAGGCTGTTATTACAATACATATTACCGCACCCAGTATCATAGCCTTGTCAAGAATATTACGTTTAAAAAAACCTGCCATAATTACCTCCGTAGCGTTTAGCTTTGTGAGGTAATTATTGACAGGTTGGTTTTGGTTATTCAAAAATGTGTTTATTTCAGGTTCTCTATCTGACTTAGCCATAACGTTGCACAGGCATCGCTCGGCATTCTCCAGTCGCCTCTGGGTGACAGCGTTACCGATCCGACCTTAGGACCGTCGGGCAGGCACGAACGCTTGAACTGCTGTGAGAAGAAACGGCGGTAGAAGGTTTTCAGCCAATTAAGTATTGTTTCACGGTCATACGCACCGTCAAACGCATACAGCGCAAGCCTGAATACTTTTTCGGGGGTAAATCCCCATCTTATGCCGTTGTACAGGAAGAAATCGTGAAGCTCGTAAGGACCTACAAGGTCTTCGGTTTTCTGCGATATTTCTCCGTTATGTGCAGGCAGAAGCTCGGGGCTTACAGGCGTATCAAGTATATCCTCAAGCGATTCTTTGAGCAGCTTGTTATCTGTCGTCTTGCTGTAGTAGCTGACAAGATGCTTGATAAGCGTCTTGGGTATTGAGCAGTTCACACTGTACATAGACATATGATCGCCGTTGTAGGTCGCCCAGCCGAGAGCAAGCTCGGATAAATCGCCCGTGCCTATTACAAGTCCGCCAGTCTGATTGGCGATGTTCATAAGCACCTTTGTGCGTTCTCTTGCCTGACCGTTTTCAAATACCACGGACAAATCGTTTATATCGTGTCCGATGTCCAGAAAATGCTGTTTTACGCTGTCGGTTATGTCGATTTCACGCAGTGTGACGCCTATCGCCTCGCATATCTTCACAGCGTTTGATTTTGTGCGTTTTGTTGTGCCGAAGCACGGCATTGTCACCGCTACAATATCCGTCATAGGTCTGCCGAGCAGCTTCATTGCATTGGCGCATACAAGAAGTGCAAGCGTGCTGTCAAGTCCTCCCGAAATTCCTATAACGGCGGTTTTTGCGTAAGTATGGGCAAGGCGCTTTTTGAGTCCGTGTGCCTGCATCGAAAGAATAAGCTCGCATCTCTTGTCGGTCTCATCGGCAGAGTAGGGGATAAACGGTGTGCGTGATACAAAACGTGTTATCTTTGTATCGGTGAGCGGTATATCAAACCATATAGTTTCCGTATCGCATTTGTCATTTCTGAATGATGTGTTTTTTCTGCGTTCAAATGCCAGCTTGTTTACGTCTATCTCGCTGATAATATAATCGTTTGAGAAAAGCTCGCTTTCGGCAAGCGTTGCACCGTTTTCGGCAATTATGTTATGCCCTGAGAATACAAGGTCCTGCGTGCTTTCGCCTTCTCCTGCGGAGCAGTAGATATAACCCGAAATAAGCCTTGCAGATTGATTTAAAACAAGCGAACGGCGGTATTCCGACTTTCCTATCATCTCGTTGCTTGCGGAAAGATTAAGAATGATATTTGCGCCTTCCTGTGCAAGATATGTCGAGGGAGGGCAGGGCGACCACAAATCTTCGCACAGCTCGATTCCGAAAGAAAAATCATGCATAGTGTTACAACAGAATATAAGTCCCGCACCGAAATACGCACTCAGCGAATCGTCGCATTCGCCGTCGGCATCCGTGTCAAAGCGGTTTAAAAAATATTCGCATTTACTGCCGTCCCAGGCGGTAAAGTGGCGCATCTCGTAAAATTCGTTGTAGTTCGGCAGGTACTGCTTAGGCACATAGCCCAGCACTTTTCCGTGATATGTCACAGCCGCACAGTTATACAGCTTGCTGTCAAACTGCATCGGCAGGCCGACTACAGTTATCATATCAAGCTCAGACAGCTCTTCCAGAATCGTTACGAGCGCATTCTTAGCACCGTCAAGGAGCGTTGTCTGGTAGAACAGATCCTGACAGGTGTAACCCGTGATGCACAGTTCCGGGAAAACTGCGAGCTTTACATCTTTTTTAGCAAGCTCCTTTGCCAGAGAGATTATCTGCTTTGCGTTGTGCTTGCAGTCGGCAACCTTAATCTCAGGTGTTGCCGCCGCTACTTTTATAAATCCGTCTTTCATATTGTTCTTTTCGGCTTAAGGCTTAAAATTCGTAATTGCCTGTCATTCCGCCGACCTTTCTTTCTATCCAGGTTAAAATATCGTCGAAAACTATTTCCTTCATAGTTTCGTTTACAAGCTCGTGACGTGCGCCGGGGTACAGCTTGATATCAACGTTGCAACCCTCGTCAATCAGCTTTGCGTATACGTTTCTTACGCCCTTGCCGTATCCGCCGACAGGGTCTGCCGTTCCTGCCATGAATATAACAGGCAGCTTTTTCGGCACCTTTTCAGCCCACTGCTGACTTGATACTCTGCGAAGAAGGGTAGTAAGGTCAACAAATCCGCTTGCCGTAAACACAAAATTGCTCTTTTCATCGTCGATATACTTTTTTACAACATCTCTGTCGTGAGTGAGCCAGTCATAGATAGTCTGGCAATCTTTGATTTTGTCGTTATATACTCCGAAAATGAGAGTGTTCAGCTTATCACTGCGGAAACGTTCGCCTTTCAAGGAAACAACGGAGCGTGTAGCCCTTACTCCTATTTCGGAAAGTGCCTTGTCATCGCCCGTACCCATAATTACGGCGCAGGTAAGCTCGTTAGGAAAGCGTGTGAGATACAGCCTTGCAACAAAACTGCCCATACTGTGACCTATAAGAATATACGGCAGTGCAGGATACTTCTTTTTCATTATCATCGTCATACGGTGCAGATCGTTTACAAGATGGCTCCAGCCGTCCTTTTCGGCAAAAAAGCCGAGATCATCGTTTGATCTGACGCTGTTTCCGTGACCGAGATGGTCATTACCGCAGACGATATATCCGTGTGAGGTAAGAAAATCCGCAAAGTGTTCATAACGCTCAATATATTCACACATACCGTGCGAAATCTGAATGATGCCTTTATATCCCACGTTCATAGGAAGAACCGGAACATAGATGTAATATGCACAGTTATCAGTGCCGTTCGAGGATTCAAAAGTGCCTGTGAGCTTTTCGTATGCCATAGCGTACCTTCTCCTTTCGCAAGACGCATCAAATATTTCTTTATACTTATTATAACAAACACAGCCATAAAATACAAGTAAAAGAGGGAAAAAGGGGTGTGGTGCGGATAGATAAAACTATAATCGTACTTTTTCCGGTAAAACTCCGAACGTATTTTTCTTATTGCGGCTGATATTAACAAACATATTTATATCGCAGTGCAATGCAAAAAAACTGACTTTATTGCCTAAAATATTTGACATTTCGCCAAAATATGTTATAATATATACAAAGTAATTTCAACTTACCATAAGAAAAGAGGTATCCTGTTATGGGTAAGAAAATACACGCACGAGATCTCAGAGAACAAAGAAAGACCGATAGAACGGAAAAATTTGCAGATCAGAACAAAAAACGTGAAGCAGAGAGGGCAGTTCCGAAAAAAGACGCAGCCGTTTCTGTAAAATCAGTTTCTTCTGTTTCATCAAAAAAAGACAATGTAACAAAATCTATGGCTAAAGCCGCAGGCGTGAAGTCGGTTTTTGCTGTAGGAAATACTGTTTATATGACTTCATTCGGCAGAGGAAACGATGCTGTACTTGAGCAGAAAATAGTCGATACATCGCACGAACCGCTGAATATTGACGATCCTGCATATCAGTTGAACGTTGTCACAATGAACGGTTATTCGGTTACCGGTCACAGAGGTGAAACGGTATCTGCCGTAACGGATAATCCGCTGCGCCGTTTTAACGGAAGAAAGAAAGATGAACCGGAACAGTCTGTGCCTACGGATATGCTGTGCCTGAAACCGACTCTTGAAAAGAAATTCTTCGGCAAAGAATTCGATGATAATATACATATCCAGCTTATTTACAATATTCTTGACATTGAAAAAATACTGGCGGTTTATTCGACCAACGCTATTTACGCATTGAATAATATGAGTGCTGACGAAAATATCGAAAACAGCGATTTCTTCATGAAACGTACCACCGATGAAACCTTTGACGATTTTGAAAAGAAAAAGGAGAGTACAAACAGTCGAGAGAAAGCCGATTTTGACGCATTTGAAAAATTCATCGGCAATTACAGGCTGGCTTATTTTGCCGATGCATTTTATGTAAATAAAAAGAATCCCAAAGGTAAAGCAAAAAATGTTCTGCGTGAGGATAAAGAACTTTACTCCGTGCTCACTCTGATCGGTAAACTGCGTCATTGGTGTGTTCACAGTGAGGAGGGCAGAGCAGAATTCTGGCTGTATAAGCTCGATGAACTTAAAGATGATTTCAAAAATGTACTCGACGTTGTTTATAACCGTCCTGTTGAAGAAATAAACAACCGCTTTATAGAAAACAATAAGGTAAACATACAGATACTGGGCTCGGTATACAAGAACACCGATATTGCCGAACTTGTAAGGTCATATTACGAATTTCTTATCACAAAGAAGTATAAAAATATGGGCTTTTCAATAAAGAAGCTCCGTGAGAGTATGCTCGAAGGTAAAGGTTACGCCGATAAAGAATATGATTCTGTAAGGAATAAGCTGTATCAGATGACGGATTTCATCTTATACACAGGATATATCAACGAAGACAGCGATAGAGCCGACGATCTTGTGAACACTTTGAGAAGTTCGCTCAAAGAGGATGATAAGACAACCGTATATTGCAAGGAAGCGGATTATCTGTGGAAAAAATACCGTGAATCCATAAGAGAGGTTGCCGATGCACTTGATGTCGATAACATTAAAAACCTGAGCGGATCGAATATTGAAATCCGGGACAACGAACTGAGAAAATGCTTTATCAGCTATGCCGACAGCGTATCGGAATTTACGAAGCTTATTTATCTGCTGACAAGATTTTTAAGCGGTAAGGAGATCAACGATCTTGTAACAACGCTGATAAACAAGTTTGACAATATCAGAAGCTTCCTTGAAATAATGGACGAGCTTGGGCTTGACAGGACATTCACCGCCGAGTACAGCTTCTTTGAAGGCAGTACAAAATATCTTGCCGAGCTTGTCGAGCTTAACAGCTTTGTGAAATCGTGTTCGTTTGATATAAACGCAAAAAGAACAATGTATCGCGATGCGCTGGATATTCTCGGCATTGAATCGGATAAGACCGAAGAAGATATTGAGAAGATGATCGATAATATCCTTCAGATCGACGCAAACGGTGATAAAAAGCTCAAGAAAAACAACGGTCTGAGAAATTTCATTGCAAGTAACGTTATAGATTCAAACCGATTCAAGTACCTTGTGCGGTACGGAAATCCAAAGAAGATCCGTGAAACGGCAAAATGCGAGCCCGCTGTAAGGTTTGTGCTGAATGAGATCCCGGACGCACAGATCGAAAGATATTATGAGGCTTGTTGCCCCAAAAATACAGCTTTATGTTCTGCAAATAAGAGACGTGAGAAACTGGCTGATATGATAGCTGAAATAAAGTTTGAGAATTTTTCGGATGCCGGCAGTTATCAGAAGGCAAACGCCACATCAACAAGAATAACGTCTGAAGCTGAAATCAAGCGAAAAAATCAGGCAATAATCCGTCTTTATCTTACCGTTATGTACATTATGTTGAAGAACCTTGTAAATGTGAACGCCAGATACGTTATCGCTTTCCATTGCGTTGAAAGGGATACGAAACTGTATGCGGAAAGCGGTCTGGAAGTCGGTAATATAGAAAAAAACAAGACAAATCTTACAATGGCTGTAATGGGAGTCAAGCTTGAAAACGGAATCATAAAAACGGAATTTGACAAGAGCCTTGCAGAAAATGCCGCAAACAGATATCTCAGGAATGCACGCTGGTATAAGCTGATACTGGATAATTTAAAGAAGTCGGAAAGAGCGGTTGTCAATGAGTTCAGAAATACTGTCTGCCATCTGAATGCGATAAGAAACATCAATATCAATATTGACGGTATAAAAGAGGTCGAGAACTACTTTGCTCTGTACCACTACCTCATTCAGAAACATCTCGAAAATCGTTTTGCCGATAAAAAAGTAGAAAGAGACACCGGCGATTTTATAAGCAAGCTCGAAGAACACAAGACTTACTGCAAGGACTTTGTAAAAGCATATTGTACGCCTTTCGGATATAACCTTGTGAGATATAAAAACCTTACGATAGACGGGCTGTTTGATAAGAATTACCCCGGAAAAGACGATTCTGATGAACAGAAATAATATTAATATGTAAGTCGGTGCGCAAGGGTGATTTTATGAATAAATCTATTGACATTTGTACAAAAGTGATATATAATATAGATAATTCAAAATCACCTTTGTGTATTTTGAGGAACTACACCTGTGCGAAATTGCAGGGGTCTAAAACTTATAATCCGGAAATAATCTTTCCATGCAAGAACTACACCTGTGCGAAATTGCAGGGGTCTAAAACTACCAATATCACTTATACTTTTACCGTCTGGAACTACACCTGTGCGAAATTGCAGGGGTCTAAAACGACTTGCGATGTACTACGTTCAGGGGCAGTGAACTACACCCGTGCAAAATTGCAGGGGTCTAAAACTCGTCCAGCCATATTTGTTACTTGTGTACGGAACTACACCTGTGCTAAATCGCATAGGTCTAAAACTTATGTTTTTGCCAACCGTAGCAACGCTGGAACTACACCTGTGCTAAATCGCATAGGTCTAAAACCTACATAGCTGTCAACCTCAACGCCGCTTGGAACTACACCTGTGCTAAATCGCATAGGTCTAAAACATCCTGCTACTGTTTTTAACAGCATTGGTAGAACTACACCCGTGCAAAAATGCAGGGGTCTAAAACGCATGACCTCACGTATAAAAACAACCGAGCAAACTACACCCGTGCAAAATTGCAGGGGTCTAAAACATATTCATCTTGTCATATACGGTCATAATAGAACTACACCCGTGCAAAATTGCAGGGGTCTAAAACTTCAATTATCTTCTTTGAAGGCTTCTTTATGAACTACACCCGTGCAAAAATGCAGGGGTCTAAAACAGATATACAGTCTGTCCTACATAGAACATAGAACTACACCCGTGCAAAAATGCAGGGGTCTAAAACGGTAACTGTACCTTGAGTTTGAGTGACCGTGAACTACACCCGTGCAAAAATGCAGGGGTCTAAAACTCCCAAAATTCGTTGTCAATGCGTTCTGTTTGAACTATACCCGTGCAAAAATGCAGGGGTCTAAAACTTGTTGACACTGAATAATCACCTGCGTTTGGAACTACACCCGTGCAAAATTGCAGGGGTCTAAAACAGTGTTTTTATTTCTTGCAACGGTACTACGGAACTACACCCGTGCAAAAATGCAGGGGTCTAAAACCTATTTTGTGATCCCTGGCAAATTTTTTAGAACTACACCCGTGCAAAAATGCAGGGGTCTAAAACCGATTAATCGGCTTAATGCGTCGGCGGAATGAACTACACCCGTGCAAAATTGCAGGGGTCTAAAACAAATACAGAATGTTTTTAATAAAGCAAATAGAACTACACCCGTGCGAAATTGCAGGGGTCTAAAACTGGATTTATTATTCTTATATATTTTTTTAGAATTACACCCGTGCAAAAATGCAGGGGTCTAAAACTCATTAATGTTGAAGCAATCTTGTTTTTGAGAACTACACCCGTGCAAAATTGCAGGGGTCTAAAACTGAATGGTCATTATCTTTATATAATGATAAGAACTACACCCGTGCAAAAATGCAGGGGTCTAAAACTTACAACCTTCTTTGAAGAAGACTTCTTAGGGACTACACCCGTGCAAAATTGCAGGGGTGTAGTTTTTTTGCATAAAACAGCCCGACCTTAGTTTCAAAGGTCGGGCTGTTCTTTTGTCATAAATAGATTTTTGGGTACAGTATTTCGATTTACCGAGGGGGTTCGATGTGGTAAAATGTGATTGTAAGGAAAAACAAAGAGGAAAAAATGTTGTTTTGGGTACAGTTTTTCGCTCGAAAAAAATGAAAAATGTGAGATAATATAATCAGAGGGTAAAACCTCACGGTTATATTATTGAAAAAAGAGCGAATTCAACAAAAAGGTATCGGCAACATATCCGGTCCGCTGTTACAGTTCAAGGAGGTACATATTATGTTCGGAGATTTCTACAGTCTTGTCCGCCTTTTCTTTTATCACGGTAATTCGGTTTCCGATGAACGTGACGCATACTGCTACAACTTCACAGACATCAGTTATTGGTATTGATAAGACGATAAACGCTTAAACCGAAAGGGGATGTTAAAATGTCAGCTTTAAACCGTATCCGTATCCATATTCCTGAATTTCCGTGCTGAGCGAAATGGCAGGAAATTTTATCCGAAAGGGGATGTTAATATGACAAAGCAGGTATTGACTTCAGTAATTACCGCAGCTCTTACGGGAGCTATCGGTGTAATCACGGCACTCGGCAAGGGTGATTGACAACATATGTGACATATAACGAAAGGGAGGTTCATATGACAAAGCAGGTATTGACTTCAGTAATTGCCGCAGCTCTTACGGGAGCTATCGGTGTAATCACAGCACTCGGCAAGGGTGATTGATAACAGATGTGACATATAACGAAAGGAAGGTTCATATGACAAAGCAGGTATTGACTTCGGTAATTGCCGCAGCTCTTACGGGAGCTATCGGTGTAATCACGGCGCTCGGCAAGGGCGATTGATAACCTTGATATAAATTCAGCACATTTGCCGTCAATATTAATTTTTTGGTGACAAATGTGCTGAAATAGTGTATAATAATATTTATAACAAGCAAACAGATAATAGTTACAGAGGTGATTGTTTTGGAGATAATCGGAGAAAGAAATACCGCTGTTGTATACGGCGAAATTATTGACGAATGCGCTGTCAGCCAGATTGAAGAAATCTGCAACCATCCTGCATTCGAAAATTCCCGTATCAGGATTATGCCCGACTGCCACGCCGGTAAGGGTTGTGTTATAGGCTTTACCTGTGTAACTTCAAATAGGATGATTGTGCCGAATATCGTCGGTGTAGATATAGGGTGCGGAATACTCACGACCGTTTTCACAGCGGACAGAGAGATTGATTACAGGGCACTCGATACTTTTATCCGCAGTAATATCCCTTCCGGTATGGAGATACACGACAGCGTGAGTGATACGGTAGCAGAGAATACGGCTCTTATCGCAAAGGTGAACGGTATCTGTGACGTTATCGGAGAATCAGCCGATGTTGATTATCATCTGCGCAGTATCGGAACGCTCGGCGGAGGAAACCACTTCATTGAAATTGACCGTTTAAACAACGGGAACTATGCTTTGACGGTTCATACGGGAAGCAGAAATCTCGGAAAGAGAATCTGCGGTTATTTTCAGAGCAATGCTTCTGTAATTGACACGGAGTTAAGACGCAGTATTCTGTTAATGCACAGGAGCGCAACGACAAGCGAAGAACACGAAGAAATCGACCGCCGTGCCGCACAGATTGCACCCGTGAGCAAGGAACTGGCATTTATCACGGGCGAAAGGTACGATTCTTACATCGGTTGTATGCTTGATGCAAAGGCGTTAGCCGCATTCAACAGAACGGTAATATCAGACAGAATAATGTCTTTTCTTGCGGAGGAATACGGCGTTGAGATAAAGGACAGATTTGACACCGTTCATAACTATATTGATTGGTACGATGATACGCATATCTCTGTTGTAATCAGAAAGGGCGCAATTTCCGCAAGGAAGGGCGAACGTATTGTAATCCCGCTCAATATGCGTGACGGTATCATCATTGCACACGGCAGGGGCAACGAAGAATGGAACTGTTCCGCTCCGCACGGCTCAGGGCGTGCATACAGCCGCAGTGACGCAAGAAGAACATTCACGCTTGAGGAGTATGCCGAAGAAATGGACGGAGTCAACACATGGTCTGTCAGCGAAAGCACCATTGATGAATGCCCTATGGCATACAAGCCGTCCGAAATGATTATCGGAAGTATCAGGGATACGGTCGAAATCGAAAGTATCGCTCACACTGTATACAATTTCAAGGCATAAGCAAAGAATTAATAAAGGAGATGGGAAAATGAAAAAAACGGAAAAATTCGATGATGTTCAGAGCGGATATGAATATAAGTATTTTCTTGAAAGCATAGATAAATACAGGGCCGCTGTTCAGAATATTTATACTTACGGTTGCTTTAATCAAAAGCAGCTGTCCGAGCAGTGCAATTGCTCCGATCAGACGATCAAGAAAGCGTTCAATTTTTACAATCTTTGCTTAGCAAACTATATCAAGAAAAAGAAAGGCACTCTTTCAAAAAAAGCAAAAGGCCGTCCTACCGAAGCAAAATACTTGGAATATGACAGATTTACATTAAATGAGAATTATCTGTATAACATCTACCTCTGGGCAAGGATAACAAAGAAACAGATGTGGGCGTTCTCCTACTTCAGAAGGCATACATCTCTGCTGATTAATGCGTCCCGAACAGAAATCAAAAATCAGCTGAGCGACTTTTTCTTATATTTCAGCGAGTATATGGATAGAAGCAAAAAGGCGGAAAATTCTCAGGACCTTGGGTATATTATTGATATGACGGCGCCGACCGAGAAAAATATGCTGATAAGTTCAATGTGCGATGCTCTGGCGGTATTCGGAAGAAAAGCGCCGTACAGCGTTCCTGCATACAGCATAAGCCATAAGCTGAAAAAGCTGTGCGGAAATGACAGCAAAAGTCTCTGGTCGTTTATGTATGACAATTACGACAGAATACTCTATGACGAGGCGGTCTACACTATCCGTCAGGCTATAAGGGACAGAAAGCTCATTGGCTATCAGACGGTCGGAACCGAAAAGCAGAAATCTGTAAATTATGTTGTTCCTCTGAAAATAATGTATGAATATAATCTGGGCAGATGCTACCTGCTGTACAGCCCGCTGAATTCAGACAGTATTATAAAGAGCATTCGTCTTGATAAGCTGTATAAGGTTGCGGCATACGAGCCTGACGGTATTATCAATTACGAAAAGCTCTACGACGTACTTGCTGTTGCCGAAAATGAGATCTGGCTTTCCGGTGATTATACCAAAAAAGATTGTCTTAGCAGGATTGTATTGAAGAATGTAAAACCGCAGGCATTTTCGCTCATAGAAAAGTACGGCGTTTGCTATACGGAAGACAGAGAAGCAAAAACAGTAACATTCAATATAAGAAAAGCCGATGATATAAAGCCGTTTATTCGTACATTGGGCGGTGATGCTGTAATATCGGAGGAGGATAACCCCGGACTTTTCAGAGAGTTTGCTTATGATGCCCGTATAGGAAGGCAGATGTATTATGACGACAGCTTTGCCGACCGTCCGGCTGAGAAAGACAGTCAGCCTGCAAAAGACAGCAAGACCGCAAGCGGCAATGACAATATAAAGAAGTACGCTTCTTACCCAACGTTGCGCTTGTTTAATAAATACGGCAGCTTTATGAATATTCTTGCCGAGGAGCTGGCAGAACATATTTTCTCGGAAATCATCAGAATGCCTGTCGAAAAGAGAGCCGGACAGATTGAATATTCGTCAAACCGTCTTGAACGTGTATTGAACTCTTACTTTAAAATATACGGCTTTGATGAGTTAAGAACCGAAGCATCCAATATCACAGAATGGTTCACAAAAGCAACCGAAGAACTCAGCGACAGCGATTACAGCTCGTGGTTCAGCGTGAACGGCGGCAAGTTTGAAGCTGTGGCGGATTTAAACGAATATGAGCATAAACAGCTTCTGACAAACATTGAGTACGAATACCTACGTCTTATGATGGGCGATCCGGACGCAAGGGCAATAATAGGAAACGAATACTGCGAGAAGCTTTCGGAATATGTCGGCAGTGCCGACACGACCCTTGATGAGTTTTTCACGGTGCGGTATGCAAACCGCAATGAAAAAACGATAGAAAACAAGCATAGTGTTCTGCGTACGATAATGCGTGCGATGAACAACGAGAAAAAAGCGGATATTGAGTATAAGGGCAAGCACTATATCTGCTCGGCATATCGTTTTACATATTCCCTCAGAGAGCGTAAGCATCGTCTTATGGTGTTTGACGGCAACTATATAATGCAGATTAATCTTTGCGACATCAAAGACGCACAAATGACCAAAGAGCCGTCCCTTTCCGATGAAGAAATGAACAAACTGCTTACAGAAAGAAAAAAGTATATAGAAATTGCAATCCCTCAGAACGCCGATGCACAGCAGAGAAACGTATTCGAGAGAGCTTTACGCTTGTTCGGCGGCTTTGAAAGATATTCGTGGAACGATGCCAAAAACGGCGAGTATGTAATAGCCGTTGCTTACTATGAGCCGGATATCAGCGTTTCGTCTTCTGCCGACAGGAGAATATACAGGCGTGATACCGTTGCGGCGGATATTATGTCGCTGGGCAGATATGCAAGAGTTATGAAACAGCCGGGATTTGAGCTTGACGGCGTGAGATATGACAGCAGTTTATATGACTATATTTCAAAAAATTATTCCGGCACGGCAGCAAGGTACGAAAAATAGTAAAGGCAATATTTAAAGGTGATTTTATGAATAAATCTATTGACATTTGTACAAAAGTGATATATAATAAAGATAATTCAAAATCACCTTTGTGTATTTTGAGGAACTACACCCGTGTAAAATTGCAGGGGTCTAAAACACGGCAGGCGGCGCGACGTGTGCCCCGACGGAACTACACCCGTGCAAAATTGCAGGGGTCTAAAACCAGCTGCCATTCTTAATACTACGTCGTCTGAGAACTACACCCGTGCAAAATTGCAGGGGTCTAAAACAAGTTGTTTCATTACTTTTATCTTTTATATGAACTACACCCGTGCAGAATTGCAGGGGTCTAAAACTGCTTTTCTTTAGAAAAAAGCACCCAACCGGAACTACACCCGTGCAAAATTGCAGGGGTCTAAAACCTTTCAATCGGCAGGAAATTGCAAGTATACGAACTACACCCGTGCAAAATTGCAGGGGTCTAAAACTACATTTGTAGTAAAGGTCCGATGATTTTTGAACTACACCCGTGCAAAATTGCAGGGGTCTAAAACAAATAATTTTCATTGTGGTTCTCCTATCTCGAACTACACCCGTGCAAAATTGCAGGGGTCTAAAACTGAAAGTTTCAAGATTTGAAAGTTCTTTTGGAACTACACCCGTGCAAAATTGCAGGGGTCTAAAACTGCTATCTTAAACAGCTTTTCAATACTTGCGAACTACACCCGTGCAAAATTGCAGGGGTCTAAAACAATGAGTCATTACACGTTTCAAGCGAAAACGAACTACACCCGTGCAAAATTGCAGGGGTGTAGTTTTTATGTAAAAAAGCCGTACCCTTTGCACTTTTGCATCGGGTACGGCTTGTTACTCTTATATTAAATTGTATCAAAATGAAAAAACTCCCGGAGAAAATTCCCCGGGAGTTGATATATATATCAGAACATTGTGTTATTTACTTCTGCGACAAGGTTAAGGCCGCCTCTTGAGTCACTGCAGGTTGCCGCCGCTTCACAGCTGTAACGGTGATCGCCCTTAAGAGCGATTTTATAGTGACCGGTATGTTCTATAATCTCGATACCGACATCTCTGAGCGCCTTTGTTATCTTAGCTGTTGAGAAGTTCTTGTAACCGTCAAGAGTATTTCTGATGATTGTTCTGTATTTTTCCGGCGTGCCGTCGGCGTGATTTGCCTCTAAGACCGAGAGGATAATATCAGCTCTGCGGCTGTCAGGAACGGTGGACTTTGCAAGGTACTCCTTAAGAATGTCGATGATGATTTCATACTGCTCGTTATTGTATAAATCTGTTTCGTTTCCACGCATAAGGAGCGGAACTCCTTGTACAAAAAAACGTTCGTTTTCCTGCCTGAGCCTTGCGTTCTCGGCAATAAGCATATTATTTTCATAGCTGAGCTTGTCCCTTAGCTCTGCCGCTTCAGCCATCTTTGATTCAAGCTCTGAGTACATTTCGCCCAGTATCTCATTATCGGAAGAAACACTGCTGTACTTACGAAGGAGGTTTCTGTTATTTATATCGGTTCTTTCGTTCTGAATACCGTCCCACGTTTCCAGCTTTCTGTATTCTCTGCTGTTAAGATAGTTTTCAACGCAGCACTGAATATCTCTGTGGAAGGGATAATTGTCAAATGCTGTCGGAGCCATGTTTCTGTGAGGGTAGAATACATAGATAGGTTCAGGGTACTTGTCGGCAATGCAATCATTATGATCGCTTACGACCAACGCAAGCCCGGACAGCTTTGCGGCGAGCCTGTCGGCGTTAAGCTCTGAGCGTGAAGAAAGATATACCATAGGTAAAGAGAATCTGTCAGACGAGGATATTGCACTGAGAACAGTTTCTCTGTCGTTAATGCAAATAGCCTTGTTGCTGATAGGGATACCCATACTCTTGTCGGCATAGCCGTTGTCGATGATCTGCGTTACGATGAGCGGAGCAAAGGCATAAGCCGAAGGGTTGTGTGTATCCTCGCTGACGGTTCTGTTCACATATACGGAAAGGACGCTTTCGGCATAGTTGAACACAACATCTGTGTTCCACATACCGCCGTTGTTATCAATATGTATTCTTGCGGCAATTACATTTTCTTCTTCGAGATCTGTCACTTCAAGAAAGTTATTGTCATCGCCGGCAATAAACGAAAACGAATCCGTTTCAATATCTTCGATAGGATTTGACCCTTTTTTGTTCCACTCGATAATTCTGTCAACGAAACACTTCTTATCGAATGCGGGAATAACTCTGAATCTGGTTGAATAGATAAGCATATTTGTTTTTGTATGATACAGTCCGACTGCACCATACGCTCCTTCCTCATTTTTTAACGTTGCCTTTTCTGAAATAGGTCTGACTCTCAGCAAAACAATACCTGCTGTGAATGATAATTGCCGATACCGGCGGATATGCCTTATTCGTTTGCGAAAAGCAGGCTGTTAAAGCTCGAAAATAATATCAAGGATTTCTCCAATCTCCTTAAAGAAGCATTCTGTCATTGGTTTCACCTCCGTATGAATTCAAAGAATTCCGTATGCCAAAATTCTGTTTTGCATATTATGATGTTTGTTCGGGATTGCCGTTTGATTGATAATCAAAGGCTTTTCCTTACCGTAATTACATTTTATCATATTCAATTCGAAATTGCTAATAAAAAACTGTACCCAAAAATACAGTTTATGATTTTCGAAAATTTACAACGAAATAAACAGCTGCTATTATACGCAGATAAACAAAACAGCGCCGTGACTGAATGTGTCATTCGGTCACGGCACTGCTTTATTTAAATACAATGTTTTTTCTTTTCAAGCAGATACACGGTAAACGAAACAGCCTTTTTCTCTGTGGCATATTCAAGCAATTCATCGATATTGTTCTTTTTGATAACTCCGAATTGCTCCAAGTCAAGCACCAGCTTCATATCATCTGCATCAATGCAGAGCTTTACCGCATTTTTGCAAAGCGTAATAACTATTTCAGATTTAAAGATTTTCTGATAACTCTGCTGTAATGAGCTATCTTTTCTGCTTTTGTCATACCGTAATTATATCACAGAATCAGTACATTAAACCGTACAGAAATCACAGCTTCAGGCTGTCCAGCACATTCTTACCTTTTTTGAAATGACTTTCCTTGTACTCAAGCAAATATGCGGTAAACGAAACAGCCTTTTTCTCTGTGGCATATTCAAGTAATTCATCAATATTGTTCTTTTTTATAATACCAAGCGGTTCGCAAGAAAGCAACAGTTCCATATCATCTGTATCAATACAGAGCTTTACCGCATTTTTCGCAGAGTGCACAATATAAGAACTGTACATTTCTTTCTGCTCGTCAGTTAAATCTATAGGATAATGTAATCTGTTCAGGGCAACTCTGAGCTTGTGATATACTCCCTTGATTTTCGGAAAAAATTCATCAACCGCGTTGAAATTGAACGTTGCGTTTCTTCCCCAGGATGATGCCAGTGTGTAGCAGTATTCGCCTTGAGTGCAGTCGCCGCCCATCCATACTTTGTACTTTATCTCATCAGTTTGTGCAGAGCGCACAGTCACCTCATAATCGAGCCAGTTATCATGAGTTTTATAGTTGACAACAGATCCTAACAATGAGTTGGGAGAGCCGCCATATTTATCTGAATGACTTTTACACGGCTTTGCGTCGGGATCAATAGAATCATAAACCGTAATCTCTTTGCATCCATGGAAACTTTCTTTTCCGACTTTCTTTACAGTCTTAGGGACGGTAAAAGAAGAAAAATTACAGTCTTCAAATGCACTGTCGCCGATGCTTATGACTGAATCGGGAATGACTATGCTTGTAAGGCTTCTGCATTCCAGAAATGCACGTTTGCCGATACTTGTGACCGAATTTGGAATTGTTACACTTGTAAGATTACTGCAACTTTCAAATGCGCTGTCGCTTATACTTGTAACAGAATCGGGTATAGTTACGCTTGTAAGACTGTTGCATTTTGCAAATACTCTGTTACAGATACTTGTGACCGAATCGGGAATTGATATTACGCTGTCCTTTCCTTTGTACGCAATAAGGATTCCGTTTTTCAGCACAACAAAATCATCAGGATATTCCGAAAGCCACTTTGTTCCTTTAAACGCATATTCACCGATATCGGTAACAGATTCGGGAATGGTCACGTCTTTAAGATTTTCGCATTTGTAAAATGCTAAGTTACCTATGCTCGTAACCGAATCGGGGATTGTTATACTTGTAAGGTTAGTACACTCATAAAATGCACAGTTACCGATATCGGTCACTGAACCCGGAATGGTTATACTTGTAAGATTACTGCAACTTACAAATGTATGATTACTGATATTTGTCACGGAATCGGGAATAGCTATGCTTTCAAGACTGTTGCAGTCGGAAAAAGCGGCTTCGCCGATACTTGTAACCGAATCGGGAATGGCTATATTTTTAAGGCTGCCGCATTTGCAGAATGCACCGGCTCCTATGCTTGTAACGGAATCCGGAATGCTAACGGCTGTAAGGCTGTTGCATTCAAAAAAAGCATTGTCACTGATACTTGTAATCGAAACGGGAATAGTTACGCTTGTAAGATTGATGCATTCTTGAAACGCACCTTTGCCGATACTTGTGACCGAATCCGGTATAGTCAGGCTATTAAGACTGCGGCAACCTCCAAAAGCATAACTGCCGATACTTGTCACCGAATCCGGAATAGTTACGTTTTTAAGGCAGGTACAGTTACTGAATGCGCCGTCGCTGATACTTGTGACCGAACGGGGAATAGTTACGCTTGTAAGCTTGTCGCACCATTCAAATGTACATACGCAGATTTTTGTAACAGAATTCGGAATAGCTATATTTTCAAGGTTGCTACAGCCGGCAAAAGCCGACCCGCCGATACTTGTGACCGAATCGGGAATGGCCACGTTTGTAATATTGTCGCAGCCCGAAAATGCCCGCTCACCGATTCTTTGTACGCCGTCCTGTATAACTACCTCGGTCACACCTTTCTCTTCGGTGTATTTCTTCAGTACGCCGTTGCTGATTTGAAATCCCATATTTCCCCCATATCACTATAATATTCATTTCAGATTCAAAGATTTTCTGATAGCCCTGCTGTAATGAGCATCTTTTCTGCTTGTGTCATACCGTGATTATATCACAAAATCAGTACACAAAAACGGACAGAAATCACAGCTTCAGGCTGTCCAACACATTCTTACCTTTTTTGAAATGACTTTCTTTGTACTCAAGCAAATATGCGGTAAACTGAACAGCCTTTTCTCTGTGGCATATTCAAGTAATTCATCAATATTATTGTTAATTATAGCACTTTCCGTCGATTTTTGCAAATTTGATACAGTATTTTTCTGATTATTTAAGAAAATTGTTGAAATTTACTAAATGATGTGCTATTATAACAATAGTAAGAGAATAGTTGATTCATACAGTAAAAACATAATTCGAGAAGCAAAATACGGTTATCAAAGTTTATCAAAATTTATTCAAAATGAAATTAACAAAGATGTTTGGATATTAAATAATACTTCCGTAAAAAGTATTGAATGGCATTTTTGTTGGAGTAAAGTTGCACAAACCGGTGGTCCATATGGTCCGTTGTTAAAAGAACTAACTAACCGTGGAATAGGTAGAGTTGATTTGTCAGAACAAAATCTGTGAATTTTTTATGGAATACTGCATTCTCGATTCTGCAGAACCCCAAAATCAAGGAATAACCACTCTGAGAGTTGCGGATAAAGCAACACATCCCGATATAATGTTAGAGGTAGATCTGGACGTTCCGGTAGAATGCGGAATTTATGTTGTTAAGTAAACTGTTCCGGCAAAACGATAACATATGACAAAATAGGAAATCCGCTGACTTACCGTGACTCGCTGTCATTTACCTGGAAGAACGGCAGACAGCTTGCTTCTTTACAAAACGGCAGCAGTGTGGTAAACTATACATACAACTACAATTATAGAAATGCATCTTGGAATTTAACTTATTTTACCGGACAAGGCAGGATATTTACAAAGTCTGGTGATATTTTAACGTTTTGGTATAGGTGAAACTAATGAAAAGCAAACAACACGAGTACATTTTGAAGGCGTTTTTAAACTCAAGCATTCCTCCGGAAATTCGTAGAAGTTCTACGGAACTTATGGTTATTGATTCTGTTATAGGGGGATATTGCTCTCAATTGATAAAGCGAGCAAAACTCATCAGTCTCCAATCGAGCGAGATTATTATTTCTAAAACCGAAAAAGCCGCATTCTCAGAATTGATAAATCAATCAACTGGAATGGAAAAAGATGAATTAGTAGTATACTATCGACTTGCAATACTTGTGGAATCTATATTGATTCAGTATAGGGAACAGCATATACCGAAAAACAACGCTTAAAAAAGAACAAAAGCCAGACGTTCACGTAATATGCAAAAGAGAGGAGGAAATAATAGAAAATGAATAAATCGGAAATAATTAGTATATGCAAAAAAAGTGACACTTTAACGAAAAATCAATATCTTGCGTTATACCAAATAATATTACACGGAGATTCATTTGAAAAATCCGAAATAGCCGATTTGCTAATAGACCATGTAAATAAAAAATCTATGTATTTGTTATCGGTTTTGTGGAAAGATAAAGATTCTTTGGTAAGAATGTGTGCATATGATACTGTGTCAGTTTATCCTGCAAAATTTACATATAATTATTTAATTAGTAGAATTAGTAAAGAAAATGATGAATTGGCAAGAAGCTATATCATTACATCGTTAACAGACATTAGTTTACGAGAAAAAGTGCAAGGAACTATCCGAATTTTCAAAAAATTGTATATCAAAGAAAAATCGGCGTATTGCATTTTAGCATATTTAAGAGCTTTTTATCTACTTGGGAATAATCAAATTATTTCAAAAATACGAAAATATTTGACACATTCTGATTATCACATAAGATGCACAGCATCAATGGTTTTGGATGATTTACTGGATAATACTCAAAATATTGATGAAACCCTTTCTTTTATCAAAGAAAGAATAAAGAAAGAGAAATCAGTTGCTGTAGAATCAAAATTGAGAGCACTTATAAAAAAATATGGGAAATAATTAAGATTAAGTCTAGATCTCTATGACGAACGGTTCACCGATAGGGCTTACTTACAAGGGAAAACATATCATAACATAATAGGTGGCTTACCGGATTTAACGGCAGATTAACAAATTTTAACATATCTAAACTTAAGACAACTTTTGTATTTAAATTTTACTCAAGAGCAAGGTATAACGCATTTAACCGTACATATAAAAACAGAGGATTTGTTTATTTCAGAAATAATTCAATTCGAATTTTATTTTAATGGAGGATATATATGAAAAAATTGAGCATGATATTTTTGAGTGCCATTATTATAATTTTTTAAAATAGAGGTAACTAATGTCGTTTTTTCGATATAAAGTAAGACGAATGGTATGCACAATAATAATTTCAGTTTTGTGTTCAATTATCCTCACTTCCTGCAATCTTGTAACAATGGTAACAGGCGACTACAGCGGACTTGCCAATCGGAATTTCAATGCGTTGATAACCGCTATGGAAAATAAGGATAAATCGGCAGTCAAAGCACTGTTTATGGACAGCACAATAAACAGCTCGGAGAATTTTGAAAATTCCTTGGATGAATTACTTGAATATTATAATGGAAAAATGACTTCTTATGATGACGTGTCAAGCGGCGGAGAGTTTGTTGAAAGAAATTTATTTATTGGCAAGCGGGTATTTATGTCTTCGTATTTTGTAGTTGAAACCGACGGCGATAAATATCATTTTGATATTACAGAATGTGTTTTTGACAGCTTAAATCCTGGTAATGTCGGAATAAAATCTTTGTACATAATAAACGACAAAGATTTTCCCGATAAAGACGGGTACTATCAGGGTGATTACAAAAATACCGAAGGGATAAATATCGGAAAATATGCCGAATATTCCGAAGACACGGTAATGTCAAGAGAGAAATTCAATAATCTGCTTACTGCGATTGAAAACAAGGACAAGGATATGCTCGGGTCTTATTTTTCAAAAAATGCCGTTGAGAAAACACCCGATTTCGACAACGAAGTTGAAAAATTGCTGAACCTGTATAAAGGAACTCATAAGCCGTTTAACAGATATACGGGTGGCGGCAGTGTTTATGAGATGAATGACCGGGGTGCTGAATACAAATATCTTGATTCGAATTTTTATCTCGAAACCGAAGAGGGCAAAAACTTTTATTTTAAAATCAGCGAATATCTTATCAATGAAGAAGATGAAAATAATGTCGGCATTACATGCCTTAAGGTTTATAACCAAACCTCAGATGTAAATGTCGAAATCGATATGGAGGCTGTGCCGATAGTTGTTATCGGGGCTGAATGACCAAATCGGCTTTGGCGGTCGTTAAACGGTTGTGTATCTGAGGATTTAATAATGCAAAAAATTTTAGAACCCATTTTAGTTACGATAATTTTTGTCGGCTCATACATTCTAAATTATTCTTGCTTTGACACCTGTCTTTCCGATGATGTCGAGTTTAATTACGGAAAACACAAAAAGCGCAAAATATATAAAGAAACCCATGGCTTTTGGAGAAAGTTTTTCTTCATAGATATAAGAAAAATGGTAAGCCGATGGCATTACGTCCTGTTTATTGTAAATTTTGTCGCTTTTGTTCTTATGCTTATTTTGGTAAATATTTATGTATTGAGCGAAGAAAATGTATCCAGATGGTTGTTTCTTATTTGTGGCGGAGTTTACTTTCTGTCGTCTGTTCCAGTAGTATTTGCAAGATGGGGGCTTTACAGAGGGAACGTTGTCAGAAGTCGCAAAGAGTACAGGAAGAATAATCGGAAGTGATTACATTTCTTGATGAGTTGTGTGTAATCGTAGTTCTTTAACGTTATCAAAAACAAGGCATTGATTTCAAATTTACAATGCCGAATAAGCACATATTACGACTGACAACACGGAGCTTGCAGTAAACAACCCGTTCAGATACAGAGGATATTACTATGACGAAGAGAGCGGATTGTATTATCTCAACAGCAGGTATTATGACCCTCAGACGGGTAGGTTTATTAATGCGGATAGTCTGCTCGGCACAGACGGGTTTGCTTCTTATTATAATCTTTTTACGTATTGTGGAAATAACCCGGTTATCCTAATTGATAAGGATGGAAATTGGTCTGTAACGTGTTATACATTTACAAAAAACCAAGCCGATTCACTGATAAAATACATTAACAAATATGTTAAAAATGATTTATCGCCAAAAGAAACACTAGCTTCTGGTGGTGGAGCAATATTTGGTGCATTGGCAGGATTGATTTCTGGACCTTGGGGATTAGCCGTTGGTGGAATAATTACAATTACTAGTGCCGCAACTCCCAAATATTCGAGTGAGTTGATTGATTTTGCTGATGTATTAGGAGATGCAACGGAAATTTGCAATAAAAAAATAATAGAAAAATAAAAATAAGTGTGCTATTTGGCTCTAATAACAATCAAATAAAGATTGAAGTAATAGAAACAACAAAAATAAAAATTAAAATGAGAAATTATTGGTATTATTACACTTGTTCAAAAGTTATTTGGAAAAGAAATAGAGAATATTATTACAATGGATTTAATCAAACTATCTATCAGTTTAGCCAAAATAAGTCTGTTAAGTCATATTCGTATTATGTAAAAACTGGATTTAAGTTTTTTTAAAAAGGAGAATAAATGATAATCAAAATAATTGTTCTGATGTCGCTTTGTGCTGTTATTGCATTCAGAAAGCACTTTAAAAAACGTGCTTTATTTGTATTTGTTTTGATTGTGGCTATTTGCGCAAACATTTTTATTCCGGCTTATGAATTTTTTGTTCGTTCAGAGCCACAGAATGACAGAATATTGGATTATATCAGTCAAATCAATTGGCATGACAGCGACTTGTTAAAATCAAAAGGTTTTGACTGTGACGGCGAAACAGGTACATACGCAGATGATGATAAATTCAGCATTCACGTTGCTGATGCGACTTCTTATGATAAAGCAGAAATTGTTTCGGAATATAAAAATATTCATTATGAGTATTTTTCGTACTTGTCGGATACTCTCCTGATTCCGCAGTTGCGTAAGAGTTATTCGGTGATAGTAAATGATAAGGTTGTTGAGATTAATTATAAAGACTGCCTTAGCAAGCCGGGCATAATGGATAAGCTGGAAGGGATATTCGGTGCAGCTGCGTAACCACATAACCGATAATACCGCACTTTTTAAAATCATAAAACAGAAATTAAATCACGACGATAGAAATCCGGCTATCGCCGTGATTTTCTTTTTCTGATAGCGAAGATACAAAGCTGTGCCGACGGGTACGGCTTTTTTATATACAATAAAACGGAGCGTCCTGTGCGACAGGAGCGTCCGGTGCGACAGGAGCGTCCTGTGCGACATCGTGACGCACCTATAAAACAAGGAGGATAAAATGCAACAGCTTATAATTTTAATCGTAGCACTTGCTCTTGCAGGCGGAGTGTATCTGTTTCTGACAATCAGCAAGAAGAAAAACAAGGAACAGACAGAAGAAAACGCAGTCGAGATGATGACTGCAAACGAAATGATAAACGTAAAGGATATTCGTAACAACTGCTTACACACAAATGACGGGTACACATTTACCTTTATCGAAATCGGCGGTATGAGTATGGAGCTTTTCTCGGAAAGTGAAAAGCTGGCGTACTGTAAAAAGATAACTTCCATCGTTTCACGTTTTCAGTTTCCGTATAAATATATGGCTATTTCCTCGCCGTATGTAATCAAGCATATGGTGACGGCAGACAGCAACAGACTTAAAAATGCAAGCGGTCTGTGCAAACACAAATTGCAGATTTCGGGGAGAAGTATCCGGTAGCGATAAGGCAAGCGGGTTTCTGATCGAGAGCGAGGGTATGAACGACTGCGTATATGTTTTCGAATCGTTCATCGACGCTATGAGCCACGCTAATTTGTACAAAATAAAGTATGGAAATAAGGACGCCTGGAAACTGCACAACAGACTTGCTCTCGGCGGAACAGCCGATACGGCTCTGATGGAACTGTTGAAGCGTAAACCGAATATCCGTAATATCTGTCTGTGCCTGGATAATGATAGTGCAGGCAGAGCAGCCTCAGCTACTATCAGACAAAAGCTGATGAGTATGGGATATATGAATGTGTACGAACGGTTTTCAAGGGAGAAGGATTATAATGAGGAGCTTATGATGGTGAGAAAGACAGAGATATAAATTTCGTATGAGTAAATTGGCACGGTTGAAATGCGTTTAATTTTTGTTTTGTTGAATTATTTCATTTCTGCTTATTGATTCTTATCTCAAAAATACTTTAATCATATTTTCTTCTGAAGTGATAACAGGCATTATATAGTCTTTTTCATTCTGTCCGATTTCAAGAACCGGATTATCAAATTCTACAGTCGTAATATCACAAAGAATATTATTATGCTATTTTAATCATTGAATTATTTAAAAATATTGACGTTAAACTCATTAAAAGTCATTGGAGTTGTTTTATCAAATAAATTGTAGGGCTTTCCAATCTATCTCAGATTTTCGGTAGTATCAGATGATATTTCGAAGTAGTCGAGTGTATGAGTGAAATTGATAGTTTCTCCGAATACATCTGTTTTCTCAAAAGATGAAAAAGAATGTATGCAACTCTTTCAATGCTAAGTTAGTTCAGGAAAATCAATAATTGATTTTGTATTTGAAAAAAACATGACTTTCCCTCATATTACGCTTCAAACCCAAGCCCGCAATAGAATAATCTCACAGCGTATCAGAATAGAGTTAATTGTGATTCAATATTTGACTGAACCTTTCTGATATTCACTTTATCATCTTCCCCAATATTACCGCAGATAAGTGGTGAAGTTGAAATATGTGCAGAATGATTTTGGGCAGCAATAGTTGGATTGAAGTTTGCGTAACAATAAGCACAACCGTTTTCGCAAGTATTATACATTCCTATATCTATACTTTCAATACAGCCACAAACCCCTCTCTGATTTTTATCCTTGCCTATTTTCAGTGTATAATTGCCCAATCTTTCTAATCTCTGTTTGTCAATGCAGCAAGCATGTGTTATACCCAATGATGAAAGATCATATTCTTCAGCACAAGTGTCTATATAGATGCCTTCATTCTTGGCAACAGCAATAAAATAGCTCATAAGTTCAAGGACATCATCATTTGAAAGTGTCTGAATATTAAATCGCTTGATATTGCGAGCAGTATTTTTATATAAGTCAATAAAGCTCACCGTGCATTTTTCTGTAAACTTGCTTAGTTTTGCACAGAGTGCCTTAAAATACTTTTTATGATATGCAATGGTGTAATAGTCATTTACGAAAATTGGATCATATCTCCATACAACTCTTTCTTTTCCGATGAGAGAAGATAATTTCTGAAAGGCTGGAATGATAAAATCATTTTTGGACGGAACATTAGGTTCAATATCTTTCCCATATGCATTCAGGGTAAACTGAAAATAATAAACATAGTTTTCCAATTCAGACAATCTGTCTATCATAGGGATAGGGTTCTTTGTCCAGAACACAATACCATCAACTACATCAGGTGACAAGTCTATTCTGCTGATTTGATGAATATTCATCGGATTACGAACGCAGACATAGCCTTCTTTGATTCTGTTTAAGAACCATTCTGAATAGTACGTAGGTATATCTGTTCTTCTGCTGGCACTTATAATCATCAAATCACCTCTATTCTTTTTCTATTATCATTTGTGCAGATTCACAACTAAGGGGAACACAGTATTTTTGCTGAAACTCCCAAACGCATTCGAATAAGTTTTGATTACTGGGATATTGGGTTGAACCAGAATAATATGCATCGGATTTAAAGCGAAACTTCTGAACTGTAATATCGTATCCCAAATCTTCGAGCTTTTCTGCCAATCTCTTAAAGGTGTCTCTTCCTGTATTAATACTATCTACATCATTTATGATTATTAACATTGGAGAGCCATGTGTCTTGTTGCTTACGATATACTCAATTATGTCATCAAAAAGATTGCTTACAACAGATGAGCCTCGTGAATAAAGATAGGATATCAAATACTCAATAATAACAACATTGTAGCTTTCGCTGCTCAGTGTTGGAATATCATGTTTAACGTCAAAACCAGTTGAAAAAGAAGCGTTCGGATACAACTCCTCTATCTTCGAATGAATATCATTCCAATATGTATTTATATCAACGCCATGATAGAATACACCTTCATAATTTTGGAAACAATAATCAAAAGCCATTAAATCAGCAGCACCGCCACATCCAAGCGACAAAATGTTGAAATAACGATACCTGTTCAAGTTGATATTATTAAGGGCGTATATTATTTCGGAGCAATATTTGTAAGAGTATCTACACAGATAATAATACAACAACTTTTCACAATCATATTTGTAGCGAATTCGATTATGATGAAAGTGAATATCATCAAGGCATTCTTTGCAATTATGAGTACAATTCTGTCCTGTACATTCATTACATTGGCAATTGGAATACATCTGATTACAATAATCTATCATTTTGGATAATAAATTAATTCCCATTTCTGTTTCCTTTCATGTTTTTTACTTGCACAGCATAAAGGAGCGGTAAACGATAATTTGCTATATCAATCACTGATGGTAGCCTGACCGTTCATCATCATCGGCAAGAGCCAATCACGAAGTTGCGATAATTTTTGAATTTCACAAATATTATTGCTGATTTGAGCGTATATTTCTTTTGTTTTTTCGTGATAAAGATTTAACACTCTTTCTGATGGATTAAGAAGCATAATATTACATAGATCATTGTTATTTACTGCTTCTTTAAAGTATCTTTTGTTGTTTCAAAATAGGAATGTTCAATAAAAGTCGCTATATATTCAAAGCTCAACAAGTTACACTGTAATCCGCAAAAACCTGTTGAAAGAACAGAATTCTCAATTGCAAATTTCATCTCGGAATTAAGATTAAGATGCTTTACACTGTTTTTCATCTTAGCAAACCCGATACGGCTTGCCGTTCTCGTCAGGGAAATCAAACTGAGTGAACCAATAGTCATACATCAGCTTGAGCTGATGCTGTAAATTATTATTTAAAGCATATCACAAAAAGCGTAAGATTTCAATATATACGGTCGATATTCTCTGATATTATGCCGCAACACTTTGCCTTAGCATAACGCTGCAGTAAGGTGAAATTTTTAATATCTGTTTGTATATATTCCAAGTAATAAAGTGTGATGAAACTTGCTTGCTTTATCTTTAAGTTTTATACTTTGTTATCCGTTTGACTTTCGGCTTTCCGGATAGTTTTAATATAGTTCAATTTATCGAATTGCAACTGACTAATGCTCTATTCCCTATACTTGTAACCGAATTGTGAATGGTTATGCTTGGTCGGCTGCTACACTTCATAAAAGCACTATTCGATTTATTATATTCTACCACCACATCTGTCCCATAAACCGTACAACTGCGTCACCGTGTCGCAGTTCTTAAAACATCAAAGAAAGGGCAGTGCAGTTACTCAGCAAATACACCTCTCATAATCTTCACAGTGCAGAGCAGAGTACTCCCGCAATCCCAGCAAAAGAAAACTGCGTCACAAAGAAAACTGCGCCACAATGTCGCACCTATACAAAAACACCTTGCCACAGCATAATTCCGTAGCAAGGTGTAAGTTATTCGCAATTCAAAACTGCACGATATTAACTTATGTCGCACCATTTTGCACAATTCCGGGATAAAAATTACTGTAATTTTCACCAATTGTTTTGCTGTTTCAAAAATTATCAGCGGATTATTATTCAGAACACGATGACGCAATTTTTCTGTTTTTAGTACCCCTAATATTGGCTAAGATGACAAAGAGCCGATTTTTCGAACATAAAAACACCCCATCGCAAATAAATGCAATGGGGCTTTCTATCTGGAGCTAATACCCGGATTCGAACCGGGGACCTCATCCTTACCAAGGATGTGCTCTGCCGACTGAGCCATATTAGCAAACTCCTGACGGTTATTAATTATATCATACCATATCGACTTTGTCAAGGAAAATTTTCGAATTTTTAACTTCGATATACCGTAGCGGTATTATCAACGGTCAATATGCCGTAAAAATCAAACAAACCGCATTGTTGTGCGGTTTGTAGTTGGTACGGGTAACAGGACTTGAACCTGCACGCTTTCGCACCAGAACCTAAATCTGGCGTGTCTGCCAATTCCACCATACCCGTATATAAAAACGACGCTGAAAAACTCAGCGTCGTGTGGCGGAAAGAGAGGGATTCGAACCCTCGAACGGGTATTAGCCGTTACACGATTTCCAATCGTGCGCCTTAGACCAGCTCAGCCATCTTTCCACGACTTTAATATTTTATCATATCCCAGAAGAATTGTCAAGAACTTTTTTCAAATGTTTTCTTATTCCTTTACGCATTGGTACTAATTTTGAAAAAATTGTGTCCAAGCCTCTTGACAAACACAATATGTTGTGGTACAATTGAGAAAACAACGAAATGTACTTACTGCTTTTATATACAGTAAATTGAAAGGAAGATTGTTATGGTAAAAGTAAATGTAAAAAACGGCACACTCGATCAGAAAGAGATTGACGCTTACGTTCAGTATGCTATCGAAGCTAACCCCGGAAAGCTGGTCACCGAGCTTGATATAGACATTGACGGAGATTTTGCCAATCTCACATATCATTTCGGCGAGATACCCTTTGACCGCATACGCCGTATCACAGGTTACCTTGTAGGTACGCTTGACAGATTCAATAATGCGAAAAAGGCTGAGGTTGAAGACAGAGTAAAGCACAGCATAGCGCCCGATGTCGAAGACGATATTTATGTTACGGCATAATTTGTGATTGCCTGTAATCCGACAGAATAAAAAACGTTATTCCGTCCATACTTTTATTGGAAAATGAAAGTATGGGCGGTGTTTTTTTGTATTACAACAAGGTTGAAATAAGCGGTGTCAACACAGCGAAGCTTAAGGTCCTCAAGGAGTCGGAAAAAACCGAATTGCTAAGGCAAATGCGCAGCGGCGACCCGACAGCCAGAGAGAAGCTGATAAACGGCAATCTGCGTCTTGTTCTCAGCGTGATACAGCGTTTTTCGGGCAGAGGAGAAAACCCCGACGATCTTTTTCAGGTCGGATGTATCGGCCTGATGAAAGCTATCGACAATTTTTCAACTGATTTTAACGTCAGATTCAGCACTTATGCCGTGCCTATGATAATGGGCGAATTGCGGCGCTACCTGAGGGACTCAGGCTCAATCCGTGTCAGCCGTTCAATGCGTGATCTGGCTTACAAAGCTATGCAGGCAAGAGAAAAACTTACCAATGATAACTCAAAAGAACCTACAATCGAGCAGATAGCCAAAGAAATAGACGCAAAACGTGAGGATGTGGTAATAGCGCTTGAGGCTGTCAGCGACCCTATTTCGCTGTACGAACCGGTATTTTCGGAGTCGGGCGATACCATATATATGATGGATCAGATAGGCGATAATAACGATGACAGAAACTGGCTCGATGAAATAGCTTTGAAAGAGGCGATAATCGGGCTTGACGACAGAGAGAAGAATATTCTCAAGCTGCGTTTTTTCAGGGGCAAAACTCAGGTGGAAGTCGCACAGGAAATAGGGATTAGTCAGGCACAGGTATCACGGCTTGAAAAAGGCGCTCTCGGTAAGATAAAAAAGGCATTATAACTTTGCAATCACATATTTCTGCTTGACTTATACAGTATATTGTGGTATACTTACTGTTAATATTAAATTAAGGATAATAGTAGAAATATGAAACGCTTTCTTTTACTCATGCCGGTGATGATTCAGCCATATATTTTACTGTTTGCTCTCTACTCCATATTTATAAATCAATATATTGTAGAGCGTTTTTTCGGCGGTAATGGGCTTTGGCTGTTATTTGTGATATTTGTGACAATTGTCATTTCGTTTATATGCACGCTTGTGTATATGCCGCTTTGCCTTGCAAAGGGGTGGGGAGCAAGACAGACAGCCTTTTTCAATATGCTTATAAAGCTTGTTCAGATACCGGCATATCTTGCTATATTTGTGCTTGGTGTATTATTTTTCCTTACAATTTTCACTTACGCTTTTTCTGTTTTTTTCGTGCTGTTCGATTGTATAACGATATTCCTTACAGGACTTGTCGGATTAGCGGCAAATCTCAGGGTTTATAAGGAACGTAAGTGTTCCGGAAGCTTTGCGGCTTTGAATTCTGTATGTCAGTTTATTTTTTGTATAGATGTTATAAGCGCTGTTGTTGTTTATATATATTCAAGAAAAGAGCCTGTGCAGTGAAATTATATTGAATAAAATGCTATAATTCAGTGTGTTGACTTGTTGTGGTCGGCACACTTTTTTATGCTGCCAAAAATGCTGATTATAACTATTGAAATTCGCAGAATAAAGCAATATAGGCATACAGCAAATGAGTTTTATATAAAGAAGGTTATTTCCAGGCAACAAAAGCGCACTTTTTTGAAAAAACATACTTTTTCTATAAACTGAAGATGGATCAGATCGGCGATAATAACGATGACAGAAACCGGCTCGATGAAATAGCATTGAAAGAGGCGATAATCGGGCTTGACTACAGAGAGAAGAATATTCTTAAGCTGTGTTTTTTCAGAGGCAAAACTCAGGTAGAAGTCGCACAGAAAATAGGGATAAGTCAGGCACAGGTGTCACGGCTTGAAAAAGGCGCTCTCAGGAAAATAAAAAAAGCATTATGATAAAGCGGTGTCAATCTCTGTAGGTTGACACCGCTGTTATGCTTGTATGACAATTATGGAAAAAATCCGCCAATTATGTCATTTTTGTTGACAAAAAAACTCTTATGTACTATAATTATATATTAATGTAAACTGATAAGAATAAATCGTATTAAGGCAGTGGAAAGATGAGTAATATCCGTATTTTTGTATCGCACAGGATAGATATTGACAGCGAAACAGTAGACACTCCCGTTTACTTTCCGGTCAGATGCGGTGCGGTCTATGATGAAAGTAACAGTGAGATTCAGGGCGATGACACGGGCGACAATATTTCAAAGCTCCGAATGTCGTTTTGTGAGTTTACCGTTCAGTATTGGGCATGGAAGAACGTTGATGCCGATTATTACGGACTCTGCCATTACCGTCGTTATCTTTCCTTTTCCGATAAGCACTATAATAATACAGCCTTCAATATGGTGCGTGAGCTGAGGCTTACAGCACACGAAAAAAAGAAATATCATCTTGACGATACCCAAAGAATCAACAATGTTGTTCAAAAATACGATATGATAATTCCCGTGGTTGCAAAAGCGTCCGAGATGAGTTATAACAGGGCAGAAGTCAAAACGCTTCGGGAAATGTGGGAAAGCTATAACGGAGTTTATTTTGAGCAGGGAATAATAGATAATATGTTCTCCCTTATCAAAGAGCTTTCGCCCGAATATTATAATTCCGCCTGCGAATATTTTTCCGGTGAATATCACAGAGCATTCAATTGCTACATAATGAAAAAAGAACTGTTTGTCCGTATGTGCGAGTTCCAGTTTCCTATAATGAACAGGATAATGGAAATAACCGATTGCAAAACTTATGAACGTGCTCCCGGATACATTGGGGAAATGCTTAACGGAATTTTTATACATTATATGCTGACGGTTGAAAACAGGTCGGCTAAGGAAACCCAGCTTGTGTTTTTTGTAAATACGGAAAAGATAAATTCCGCAAAAGAGTATTATAAGTACAGGATTCATGCCGTTGCCGATAAAGCAGTACGGAGCGTTGCCGACAAGATATTCCCGATGTACTCGCCCCGACGTGAAAAGGTTAAAAAGCTGTTAAGACTAAAATAGCGCTTTAATAATTTAGCTAATGATTTAGTTAAAGAGGTGCGTGTTTTTAGCTGGTTTTTTGTAAAAAATTAACCAACTGAATCTGTTCGCATTGACAAAAATGCTTTTTGTGTTATAATTATTTTGATATTAGTATGAAAAATGCCCGAGTTTTGACATTTTTCAACATCATCAGGAAATGAAAGGATGAATAGCAATGAAAGTATTAGGAATAATTCCCGCAAGATACAAGTCGAGCCGTTTCCCCGGCAAGCCCCTTGCGGATATATGCGGAAAGCCGATGATATGGTGGGTATACAACAGAGCCATAAAAGCCGAAACTCTGACAGAGGTGTATGTTGCCACCGATGATGAACGCATTTACAATGCCTGCAAGGAAAACGACATTAATGTAATAATGACTTCCGATACTCACAAGACAGGAACAGACCGAATAGGTGAGGTCGCAAGAAAAATTCCTGCGGATTTATATGTCAATATACAGGGCGATGAGCCTATGATTGAGCCGGAAACAATAAACAAGGCAGTATATCCTTTCTTCGAAAATCCCGATTTGCAGATCACAAATCTTATGACTAAGATAAAGGATCCTGTTGATGTTGTAAACTTCACAGTGCCTAAAGTCATAACGAATGCCGACAATATAGGCGTATATCTTACCAGAAGCACCGCTCCTTATCCTAAGGGAAGCATAGACTACAGCTATTACAAGCAGGTGTGCGTATACGGCTTCAAGCCTGAGGCACTTCAGTTCTATTGCTCTTCTCCCAGAGGAAAAATAGAATCCATAGAGGATATTGAAATACTCAGATTTATCGAAGCAGGCTACAGAGTTCAGTATATTGAGGTCGATTCCGAAACAGTAGCCGTTGATACACAGAACGATCTTGAAAAGGTCAACAGACTGATAGCGGCAAAGCTCGAACAGGAAAAGAATTAATTATTACAGGTGGGTATGAAAAGAATACGGATACTTGATTGTACTCTGCGTGACGGCGGATACATAAATAACTGGAAGTTCGGTTATGAAAACATAAAAGACACAGTACGGCGTCTTATACAGGCCGGTATTGATATAATAGAGGCGGGTTATTTATCGTCAAAGGGAGATTTTTCTGCGGATGAGTCGCAGTATTCTTCGGTTGACGCTATAAAAAGAATCCTTCCTGCCGACAGGAAAAATACTCTGATCGCCGTAATGATAAACTGTGGCGATTATGATGCAGAGCTGTTGCCGCAGTATGACGGTACAGGACCCGACTGCATAAGGGTTTGCTTCCATAAGTCGCAGGCATTGCAGGCGGTTGAGCTTTGCAGAAAAATCAAGGAAAAGGGCTATAAGGTGTATTTCCAGCCTATGGTAGCTCTCAGCTATTCCGATGCCGAGTACCTCGGCCTTATAGGTATGGCAAACAAATTCCGTCCCGACGGTTTTTATATCGTAGATTCTCACGGCTCTATGAAACAGAAGGATGTTGCACGTTTCTTTTACCTTATAGAGAACAATCTCGATAAGGAGATAGCTGTCGGATTCCATTCCCATAACAACCTTCAGCTTTCGTATTCAAACGCTCAGTATTTAACCGCTTTGCATACCGATCATAATCTGATAATAGACAGCAGTATTATGGGTATGGGCAGAGGTGCCGGAAACCTCAACACCGAGCTTTTTGTGGAATATCTGAACGAAACCGCAGGTGCCGATTACAGCACAGAGCCTATTCTCTGTTCTATCGACAACACCATAGCTCCTATTTATATGACTACGGCGTGGGGTTATTCCTTATCGGGCTATTTGTCCGCAAAATACAGATGCCACCAGAATTATGCAAGATTCCTGAATAATAAAAACACGCTGACTTTTGAAGGTATGAACGCTATTTTCTCAAAAATAGAGCCTGAAAAGCGTGACAATTATGACCGAGAATATATAGATAAGCTGTATACCGCTCATATGTCTGCAGGCGGCGAAAAAACGCCCGAGGCTGATCTCAGCAGACTTTTTGAAGGACGTAATGTTGTTATTATCGCACCGGGCAGGACAACATCGGTAGAATCTGAAAGACAGAAGGTCTTTGATAAGGTCAAAGCCACCGATGCAATCGTGATTTCCGTAAACCACTGCCCCGAATGGATCAAATGCGATTATGTGTTTGTAAGCAATATAAGACGTTATGAAAAGCTAAGCGGAATAGAAACCGACAAGCTGATAATCACATCTAATATTAACGCACAAGCGGGCTACACAGTAGGATACGAGCCTTTGCTGTGTTCTATAGAAGCTGTTCGTGACAATGTTACACTTATGCTTATAGCGCTGCTTATAAGATCCGGAGCAAGTTCTGTTTATCTTGCCGGAGTTGACGGGTATTCATTCAAGGACCGCAACTTTGCGTATAGAGATATGGAAACGTATGAAGACGAGCAGGTAGCCAAAGAGCAGAACAGCGGTATATCAGCCGCAATCGCTCAGCTTTCACAGCGGATACCCGTTTCATTTATAACAAAATCACTTCTTGAAAGAGGGGAAAACCGTTCATAATGAAGGTAGTTTCTTTTGGAGAAATAATGCTCAGACTATCGCCCGACGGATATTACAAATTGTTTCAGAAGCCGGAGCTTAATACATCGTTTTGCGGTGCTGAAGCTAATGTAGCCGTTGCCCTCAGTAATTTCGGAGATGAGGCTGAATTTGTGACCGCACTTCCCGATAATGATATAGGCAGAGCGGCTTGCAGAGAGCTTATGAGATATGGCGTAAAGACGGATAATATAGTTTATACGGGCGACAGGCTCGGGATATTTTTTGCCGAAAAAGGCGCAAGCCAGCGTCCCTCAAAGGTGATATACGACAGAAAGAACAGTGCGATAGCATTGGCTGAACCTTCGTCGTTTGATTGGGAAAAGATATTTGACGGCGCAGATTGGTTTCATATTACGGGAATCACTCCGGCACTTTCCGACAGCCTTGCAAAAATTTCTGTCGACGCCGTAAAAGCCGCAAAAAAAGCGGGTCTTACCGTAAGCTGCGATATAAACTACAGAAGCAAGCTGTGGAGTGCTCAAAAGGCACGTCCCGTAATGACCGAAATAATGAAGTACGTTGATGTCTGCATAGGAAATGAAGAGGACGCTGAGATAGTGTTCGGAATAAAAGCAGGCACTACGGACGTCACAAAGGGACAGCTTGATACAGACGGCTATAAAAAGAGCCTTCAGACCGTTGCGGAAACATTCGGCTGTAAAATAGTTGCCTACTCACAGAGAAAGAGTTATTCCGCAAGCGACAACGGCTGGTCGGGAATCATTTATGATGACGAAAAAAAGCAGGTTTATACATCTGCACAATATGATATAAGAATTACAGACAGAATAGGCGGCGGCGATGCATTTGCGTCGGGGCTTATTTATGCTCTGCACAACAATATATCGCCGGCGAACGCTATTGAAACAGCTGCTGCGGCAGGCTGTCTTGATCAGACGCTTGAAGGCGATTTCTGTCTGTTCGGAATTAATGATGTAATTGATCTTGCCGGTGGAAATTCGTCGGGAAGAGTAAAGAGATAAAAGAAAGGAATTTTATTATCAATGAGTAGCGGTGAAAACAACAGCAAAAAAATCGCAATTTTCGTTTCACACAGAATCGATCTCAAAAGCATGGTGGTTGACAATCCTTTATATGTACCCGTAAGATGCGGTGCAGCACTCGACGAGAATGATAAAGGCAACGCCATAATGGGCGATAACACAGGCGATAACATATCCGAGAAAAGAATTTCTTTTTGCGAATACACAGTACAGTACTGGGCGTGGAAAAATTATGATGCGGATTATTACGGACTTTGTCACTACAGAAGGTATCTTTCGTTTATGGATTCCTTTATGCCGGGCAATGACTACGATGTACGAATGGAAAACAACCTTTCGGTACGCACCGCAGAGTTATATCAGCTTTTCAATAAGTCAAAGATGGAGAAGGAGATTTCATCCTATGACGTTATTGTCGGCAAGGCTTTCGATACGACAAAAATCACCAGAGTACGTCCCAGAAACAGTGTAAAGGAGTTATGGTACGCATCAAGAAATCTTGTCGATCCTATAGCTATTGATACATTGATAAAGATAATAGAAGACAGGCACCCCGAGCTTGTTGAATCTATGAATGAGTATTTTGCCTCAAAGTATTACAGAGGCTATAACTGCTTTGTAATGTCAAAGAAGATATTCAACGAATACAACAAGGTGCTTTTTGACATACTCTTTGAGTTTGATAAACAGTTTGACACCACCGGCTATGAGGGTAACAAGCTCAGAGCCACAGGCTATATGGGCGAGATTGTATACGGCGTTTATATGTGGTATCTTCAGCATCACACCGACTGCAAGTTCCTTGAGCGTCAGATTGTATACTTCAAGAACACCGAAGCAGATCCCGATGCAAATACCCTTGCACAGCGTACTCTGTCATACAAGAAGCCCAACGATGACATCAAGATTTTCGTTTCGCACAGAATGGATCTTGACAGTGCCGTGATAGGTAATCGTATATTCGAAAACTATAAGTGTAATGCAGGCTCGGCAAGATGCTTCCTTAAGATGAACGGCGATGACACCGGCGACAATATCTCCGATCTTGCAAAGTATTTCTCGGAACTGAGTGTTCAGTATTGGGCGTGGAAGAATGCCGATGTAAATTACTACGGCCTTTGCCACTACAGACGTTATCTTTCATTCAGCAATAAGAAGTTTGACCAATGCTCAAGAGGCTACATAATCGAGAATATGCTCAATGACGAGAGCGTAGAGAAGTACGGCCTTAAAGACTATGACGGTATGGCAAAGCAGATAAAGAAATACGATCTTATCACAGGCGGAAGCATGAATGTTGATGAGATGGATTTCCTTTTTGGCGGAAAACGTGCACATTGCATCAAGGATATATTCATGATTCAGGAGCATTTATTCGATAAAAGCGCACCTGAGCTTACGCTTAAGCTGGTTGATGAGCTTTACCCCGAATATTCTAAGGCTGCCGAGGAATATATGGCTTCAAAGAAGTACTATGCGTACAACTGCTTTGTAATGTCAAAAGAGCTGTTCAACCGCTTCTGTACATTTGAATTCGGCGTACTGTTCGAATTCATGAAAAGATTTGATATGTCAAAATATCAGGGTACCAAAATGAGAACGCCCGGCTATATGTCTGAGGTTCTTTACGGTATCTTCATATACTGGGTATTAAAGCAGAGAAAGTACAAGGTAAAGGAAAATCAGCTTGTATTCTTCAGAGAAACCAATGCCGCAAAGTGCAAGGTTACATCTGCAAAAACAGCGGCTGCTCCCAAAAAGCCCAAAAAAGACGAAAGCGTTTTAAAGAAGATAATGAGAAACACCTTCCCTGCATATCGTGTTGCTTTACGAAACGAGGAAAGACTCGGCGCACTGGTTGCTTCTGTTAACGATCTTCAGAAAAAGTCTACAGAACACAGCGTGCTGCTTGCGAGAACCGTAAAGGTTTGTCAGAGCACTGCTCCTAAGAGCGTACAGGCAGCGGCCGCTAAGCCTCCTATCATCGCTACCAGTCTTCGCAAGGATATATGGGATGCAAAAACACTCACTTCAAATATTAATCTCAATATTGCCTGCCTTGCAAATGAGATACACGAAACTCATAAGAAGTCATTCGGCGAGTTCAGAAATATCAATACCGGCAGAGATGTTGTTGTAATGGCATCAGGACCTTCAATGAAATACTACAAGCCCATTCCCGGTGCCGTACATATAGGTATGAACGCTTCATTCTTAAATCCCGATGTTGATATTGATTACTATTTTACCACCGATTACGAAAGCCGTGCTCCGTGGTTTGAAAAGCTGAAGGAATACGATTTTGTCAAGTTCTTCGGTCAGTATTCTACCGGTGAATACAGAGATAAATTCCAGGTATCCGAGAAGATTATCAGAGAGAATAACGGCAGAAGATTCTTCCAGGCGGCTCCCAGCGAGGATATACATATTAATATAGAATTCTATCCCCTTATGGCATTCTATTCAATTGCGTTCCAGGCTATCCACTTTGCACTCTTTACCAATGCAAAAAGAATTTATCTTGTTGGCTGCGACTGCACCAATGCAGGATATTTTGACGGCAGCAAGCAGAGATTGTCCGATCTTGTAGCAAAGACAAGTGTTCCGCACTGGTTAGACGGCTATCAGAAGGTCAAGGCGTTTGTTGAACGCTTCTATCCGGATACAGAGATTATATCCGTTAATCCTATGGGTCTCAGAGGACTTTATTCAGACGTTTATACGGATGACTTCATAGCAGATCATCCCGAAATAGATAGCAGTAAAGTAACACGTCTTAACAGCACACAGGAGGAAAAATGAAAGTTGTAATACTTGCCGGAGGTTTCGGCACCAGAATCAGCGAAGAAAGCCAGTTCAAACCAAAGCCCATGGTCGAGCTTGGCGGTATGCCTATAATATGGCACATAATGAAGCTCTATTCAGCTTACGGCTTCAATGAATTCGTTATATGTGCAGGTTACAAACAGCACGTTATAAAGGAGTATTTTGCAGACTACTTCCTGCATACATCCGATATTACATTTGACTTCACAAGCGGCAAAAACGAGATGATTGTTCACCGCAACAGCTCGGAACACTGGAAGGTTACCGTAGTGGACACAGGCCTTAACACAATGACCGGCGGACGTGTAAAGCGTGTAAAGGAGTATATCGGCAACGAGCCGTTTATGCTGACATACGGCGACGGCGTTTCCGATGTAAATATAGCCGAGCTTGTCGAGTTCCATAAAAAACACGGAAAGCTCGTAACAATGTCAGCATATAATCCCGGTCAGAGATTCGGTGTGCTTGATATTGACGAAAACGGAAAAATAAACGAATTCCGTGAAAAGACATCCGGCGACGGAAGCCTTATCAATATCGGCTATATGGTATGCCAACCCGAATTCTTTGATTACATTGACGGCGACGATACCGTTCTCGAAAAGAAGCCCCTTGAAACAGTAGCAAAGCTCGGTGAGCTTATGGCATATAAGCATACAGGCTTCTGGCAGTGCATGGATACTGTAAGAGAAAAAGAACAGCTTGAGAAAATGTGGAGCAGCAACAATGCTCCCTGGAAGATTTGGAAATAATGAGTAAATTATCCGATAAACTTGCGGGATTTTTCGGAAGATTATTTCCGAGGTCACGCAACAAGACAATAAAGCTTAACAACGAGATAAGGCAGACAGAAAGCGAGCATTTTGCACAGCTTTGTGAAATGCTCGGTTTTCTTGAAAACAGCCTGAATATTTGCACGGATATATGCCGTGATAATGCGGAGCAGATAAAACTGTGCCGTCAATCGTTGCGCACATTGGAAGACAATCAGGTTAAATTCGGTGAGTCTACCGCATCAAAACTCAAAGAAATAAAACTTGATATTGAAAATCTGAAAAAGCAAAATGAGTGTATCAGCGAAAAACTGAGTAACGAAATATCAGAGAAATCTGCCGGAATATCCGTTGAACTTATCGGCTGTATTTCACATCACACAGAGGAAATACTCGGTTGTATAACCGACAGCGACAAGCGTTCATCCGATAGCGATAAGCACATTGTCGAACTTATTGAAAACGGCATATCTGAAAATAATAAGCACGCAGGAGAAATAAAAGCGTTCAACAACTCGCTTTCCGGTGATATTAAGTCACTTTCGGACAGCGTTACCGCAGGCTTTGACAAGACCTCAAAGACGGGCGAATATGCGGATGTGTTTGACAACTTATCGGCAGATAATGAAAGCATTTCGGCTGATATTAAGTCGCTTTCCGACAGCGTAACCGCAGGCTTTGACAAGACCTCAAAGACGGGCGAATATGCGGATACACTTAACGGCTTATCGGCAGATAACGAAAGCATTTCGGCTGATATTAAGTCGCTTTCCGACAGCGTAACCGCAGGCTTCGACAAGACCTCAAAGACGGGCGAATATGCGGATATACTTAACGGCTTATCGGCAGATAACGAAAGCATTTCGGCTGATATTAAATCACTTTCCGACAGCGTAACCGCAGGCTTCGACAAGACCTCAAAGACTGGCGAATATGTGTCTGTACTTGACGGCTTATCGGCAGATAACGAAAGCATTTCGGCTGATATTAAATCACTTTCGGACAGCGTTACCGCAGGCTTCGACAAGACCTCAAAGACAGGCGAATATGCGGATACACTTAACGGCTTATCGGCAGATAATGAAAGCATTTCGGATGATATTAAGTCGCTTTCTGACAGCGTAACCGCAGGCTTCGACAAGACTTCAAAGACGGGCGAATACGCACAGTCTTTGCTTGATGCAGAGAATACGGCAAATACGCTCCGCCGTGAGATGAATCTGTTCAAAAGGCAGTCATATCTCAGAAAATTGTATTTTCATCCCGGTGAACGTGAAGCTCTGGCAAAATTGTTCAGTGACGCTATGAACAGAGAGGACAGCGCACAACGATTCAGCGCACTTATAAGCGGACTTGACAACGAGAGCAGAAATACCGTTTCCGATATAATTCATCGTATGGGAATGATAGCGGACGGCAACAAGTCCTTGCAGGATGTCTATACACAGCGTGAGCAGGAAGAATTCGTTCGTATGAATGATGAATTCAGCTCAAAGATAGTAAAGTTGAACGATAATCTTTATTATTACAACGGTTATTATCTCCCCGTTAACCAGTTTGACAGCAGCGTATTCTTCACAAGATACGGAATAGATAAGCTGACCACGCTGGACAGCGTGAGAAATAAGCATATAATCGACGCAGGCGGATATGTCGGTGACACGGCGCTTCTGTTCTCGTCATATACGGATAAGGACATTCATGTATTTGAGGCTTCTCCTTCAAATATGGATATTATCCGTGAAACGATAAGGCTGAATCATCTTGATAACATAGTGCCTGTAAGCAAAGCACTGGGCGAGAAAAGCGGCACGGCAAGATTCAGCCTGGGTGAGCGCAATTCCTGCAATTCCCTTGTTGAACGTCCCGGCTATAATTATCCGGATCATATCGAAGTTCCCGTTGTTACTCTTGATGATTATGTACGGGAAAACGATCTCGAGGTCGGTCTTATAAAGGTGGACATTGAAGGAGGCGAGCAGCTGCTGCTCAGGGGCGCTGTCGAAACTATCCGCACACAGCACCCGATACTTCTTATCAGCATCTATCATTCGGCGAACGATTTCTTTGAAATCAAGCCTATGATAGAGAAAATGTGCGATAAATACACTTTCAGAATAGTTAAACCCGCTAATCCGGCTATTGCGCTTGAAACAATACTGTTAGCCGAGGTCAGAGATGAAAGCGGCGAAAATATTATTAATTCGTAAAGGAAAAATCAATATGGATATGTCATTTTACAAGGGTAAAACTGTACTGATAACAGGTCACACAGGCTTCAAGGGAAGCTGGATGTGCAAACTGCTTTCTATGGCAGGAGCAAAAGTTATCGGTTATTCTCTCAATCCCCCCACAACGCCCTCTCTTTTTGAGCTTTCCGGAGTTGAGAAGGAAATAGTTTCGGTTATAGGCGATATAAGAGATCTTGCAAAGCTGAACGAAACAATGCAGAAGTACCGCCCCGAAATAGTAATTCATATGGCGGCACAGCCCATAGTAAGAGAAAGCTACGCAGAGCCTGTCTACACATACGAAACAAATGTTATGGGTACTGTCAATATATGCGAGGCTGTAAGGCTGTGCGACAGCGTAAAATCATTCGTAAACGTAACCACCGATAAGGTTTACAAGAACAACGAATGGGAGTGGGGATACCGTGAAAATGACGCACTTGACGGCTATGATCCTTATTCCAACTCCAAGAGCTGCTCGGAGCTTGTAACAAGCTCTTATATAAAGTCGTTCTTCTATAACCGTGACATTGCGGTTTCGACCTGCCGTGCAGGTAACGTTATCGGAGGCGGCGACTTTGCAAAGGACAGAATCATCCCCGATTGCGTAAGAGCAATGGAGGCTAAGCAGGAGATAACAGTAAGAAATCCTTATTCGACACGTCCCTATCAGCACGTTCTCGAGCCGGTCGTTACATATCTTGTACTTGCGATGAAGCAGTATGAGGACAAGAGCCTTGCCGGTAATTATAATATCGGTCCGGATGATTGCGACTGCGCCGCTACAGGCGAGCTTGTCGATTTGTTCTGTTCACACTGGGGCGACGGCGCTTCGTGGAAAAACGTTGCGGATAAGAACGCTCCCCACGAGGCAAATTTCCTCAAGCTTGATTGCTCAAGAATAAAGCGTGTACTCGGATGGAGTCCCCGCTGGCATATTTCCGATGCTATCGAAAAGGTGACCGAGTGGAGCAAGGTATATCTTTCAGGCGGCGATATTAGTGCCGTTATGGAAAAGCAGATAAACGAATATCTGGAGGTAAAGTAATGAAAAAAGCTCTTGTTACAGGTGCAAACGGCTTTGTCGGAAGTGCGCTTGTGCGTGAATTGGTAAAGAATAATGTTGAGGTAATCGCACTTGACCGTGACGGTTGCAATAACAACATACCCGAAAATGTAAGATTTGTGGCTCACGAGCTTTCCGAATCGTCAAAGCTTGCCGATATTATCCCCGACCGTGATATTGATGTATTCTATCACTTTGCGTGGGTAGGCTCGGCAGGCCCTGCGAGAGCAGATACCGCTTTACAGCTTAATAACGCTCAGTGGACGGTAGATTGTCTGCGTGTGGCAAAGGATATGGACTGCAAGAAGTTTGTATGTGCCGGCTCTATAATGGAGCATGAAACAATATCAGCCGCATTCAGACAGGGTAATAAGCCCGGTGCCGGCTACATATACGGAAGCGGTAAACTTGTTGCTCATACAATGTGCATGAGCGTTGCCGCACAGATAGGTATAGATCTTTGCTGGGCAAAGATAACCAACGCATACGGTGCAGGTGAGCTTTCACCCCGTTTTGTAAATACGACCATCAGAAAGATTATAAACGATGAGCCTTTACAGTTCACAAGCGGTACACAGAATTATGACTTTGTATATATAGACGATGTTGCAAGAGCGTTCTATCTCATCGGAGAGAACGGAAAGCCTTTCTGCCACTATCTTATAGGCAGCTCGGATGCAAAGCCACTCAGAGAATTTGTTCTTGAGATGAAGGCCGCACTGGCTCCCGACAAGGAGTTCGTGTTCGGAGATGTTCCGTTCACAGGCGTAAATATGCCGCTGTCTGACTTTGATTGTTCGATTACGGAAAAGGATACAGGCTTCAGAGCTACAATACCCTTCGGAGAAGGCGTCAAAAAAACAATGGATTGGATTAAGGAGCAGAAATGATACAGAAGTTTGAATTCAAGGAAACAGAGATTAAGGGACTTATAGAAGTAACTCCCTTCAATGCCGATGATATAAGAGGCTGTTTCACAAAGGATTACTCGAAGGAAGTGTTCGAGGCAAACGGCATAAAGCACGATCTTGCCGAGGTTTTCTATACGACAAGCTACAAGGGTGTTATCCGTGCACTTCATTTTCAGCGTGAGAAACAGCAGCCCAAGCTGGTACGTTGCATACACGGACACGTTTACGATGTAGTAGTCGATTTACGCAAGGACAGCCCCACGTTCAAGAAGTGGCTTGCATTTGAGCTTATCGGTGAAAAGCACAACGAAATACTCGTTCCCGCAGGTTGCGCTCACGGTTATCTTGTACTTGAGGACAGCATAGTATCCTACAAGTGCGGAGAAAAATTCTACGGTGAATATGATGACGGCATTATGTGGAACGATCCCGACATTGCAGTAGACTGGAAGCTTGACAGAGTAGGCGGAATTGATAAGGTCATACTTGCCGATAAGGACAAGAATCTGCAGACCTTTAAAGAATTCATGAGCAAGTACGGTGGCTTTTGATGAGCAGTTTTGATTTTGACACCCTTATAGTCGGCTGTGGACTTTCCGGAGCGGTAATTGCCCGTCATTTAGCGGAAAAAGGCAAGAAGGTCGAGATATGGGAACGCAGGGATCATATCGGCGGCAATATGTACGACCACGTTGACGATCACGGAATACTCGTACAGGATTACGGTCCGCACACATTCCACACGAAAGAGAAATATCTTTTTGATTATATGTGCCGCTATGAGCAGTGGTCGGATTACAAGCTGACCTGCGGTGCGGTATGGAACGATACATATACCCCCACTCCCTTCAACTTTACCACGATTGATAAGTTCTTTGATAAGCAAAAGGCGCAAACGCTCAAGGCAAAGCTTACTAAGGCTTACGAGGGCAGACCGACCGCTACCGTGGTTGAAGTTCTCGAAAACGAGGACGATGATATAAGAGCATACGCTCAGTATCTTTTCGATAACGATTATGCACCATATACAGCTAAGCAGTGGGGCGTATCTCCCTCTGAGATTGACCCGTCTGTGCTTAAAAGAGTACCTCTGCGTTTTTCGTATGACGAGGGATATTTCGACGACGCTTATCAGGTAATGCCGGTGCATTCATTCACGGAGTTCTTCAGAAATCTGCTGAACCACGAGAATATCACGGTCAGAACCGGCGTCGAGGCGCTTGAGCGGATTACCGTAAAGGATAATAAGCTGTATGTTGACGGTGAGCCGTATAATAACATTCTTGTATATACAGGTGCGCTGGATGAGCTTTTCAGCGAAAAATACGGCAGACTTCCTTACCGTTCACTGCGTTTTGAGTATAAGTATACCGACAAGGACAGCCTTCAGGACGCTCCTGTTGTCGCATATCCTCAGGAAAAGGGCTTTACCAGAATCACAGAGTACAAGAAAATTCCCGTCCAGAATGTAAAGGGCAGTACCTATGCGGTAGAATATCCTCTCCCGTATAAGTCGGGCGAAAAGCTTGAGCCGTATTATCCCGTTCTCACAAAGGAGAGCATGGAACAATATGAAAAGTACGAGGCTCTGGCATCGCAGATTGATAATCTTATCTGTTGCGGAAGACTTGCCGATTTCAGATATTACAATATGGATCAGGCGTTAAAACGTGCGCTTGAGCAATGCGATAAAATAGATAATATATAACGAACCGTCTGAGCTGTGGGCATTGACCCACAGCTTTATTTTTTACACTTATTGCAAAACGCTTTCAGCCATGTTATACTGGAATAAAAGAGGTGAGCAGATGAAAAAAAGAATAGCACGGTCGTCCGTTTTACACATAATATTGATAATAACCGCCATAGCCGCCGCAATGCTTTGCAGACAGCTTGACAGGATCGGTACTATGCAAATATTCGGCATTATCAGAAGTCTGATATATATTTTTATGTTTCTGATATGGGGAATCACCCTGAGAAACAGGATAGTGCAGATACAGGCAAAACGCTTTATGACATCTATAGCCGGGCTTATTGTGTTCTGGGTAGCTATCCGTTCGATGAAGTTCATTATAGCCGAGAGCCCGTTCGCTGTCCGAACGCTGTGGTATATGTATTATATCCCGATGATATTTATCCCTATGTTTGCACTGCTTGTCGCTCTGTCGCTCGGAAAGCCCGAAAACTACCGCCTGCCCGCAGTTACATCCTTACTGTATATCGCTTCTGTCCTGATGGTAATATTCGTGCTTACAAACGATCTGCATTGCCTTGTTTTCAGATTTCCGGGAGATAGGGAAATGTGGAATGACGGAGATTACAGCTATGCAGGCGGATATTACATAGTGGCAGGATATATGCTTTTATGCACGATCGGCGCATTTGTGGCTTTAATATCAAAGTGCCGTATACCAAAGGCAAGAAAAACGTTTATTATGCCGTTGCTGCCTGTTGTTGCAATGGTTATCTACACATTGCTCTATGTGTCCGGAGAAATCACGGGCGGTACGTTCATTCACAGACTGGCAGGCGATATGACTATTACCGTAAGCCTTCTTACTTCGCTTTCTTTCGAATGCTGCATACAATGCGGACTTATCCGCTCAAACACTTATTATATACAGCTTTTGCGGCCGTGTACAGTTCCTGCTTTGATTACCGACAATGATTACAATATACTCCTCTCGTCCGATTGTGCCGAAAAGATAGACCGTGAAATAATGCAGATGGCAAAGTCCTCTCCCGTAATGCTCAGCAACGGAAAACGTCTTTCCTCCGCAAAGATAAAAGGAGGCTATGTCTTGTGGCTGGACGATCTTTCCGAACTTATTGAGGTAAACGACAAGCTGGCGGAGGCTAAGGACGATCTCAAGGATGATTATGATCTGATTTGCGAGGAATACGATCTCAGAAACAGAGAGGCTCACATACTTGAGCGTGACAGGATATATGACAGGATCAGCCGTGAAACGTCAGGTCAGATAGCTGTATTGAACAGCCTTACAGACCGCTTCGAGCTGTCGGAGGATGAAGATGAGCGCAGAAAGCTATTGGGTAAAATGGTGGTAATCGGCGCTTATCTTAAGCGCAGGAACAATCTCATATTCATATCGGAAAGAAGCAGTATGATAAGCGAAAAAGAGCTGTACCTTGCGTTCCTTGAGCTTACGGATAATCTTGAGCTGTACGGCGTGACCTGCGGACTAAATATCAGATTAAATAAGTCCGTGCCGGCTGTGGCGGTAATGGAGATGTTCGATACATTCGAAAAAATGATTGAGCTGTCACTGGATAATTTATCGGCTGTGAATATATCCGTGACGTTAAATGACGGCATATTCACAATGACAGTCACTGCTGAAAGCAGTACGGATTTTAATGTAATGAACGGTGATTTTGTAACGGCGGTATGTGATGATGACGGTGAATGGCAGATTGTATACAGAAGGGAGGCTGGAAGATGCAAGGCTTAGGCAGACGTTATCTGTTACGCAGGACGGTAAAAGACGCATTTGATAACCTCCCGTCGGGTATATGTTTTTTCGACAGCAACGGAATAGCGGTCCTGTGCAACAAGCAAATGGACAGGCTGATATATGAATTGAAAGGCTTTGACGTACAGTGCCTCAGCGAACTACAGGATATATTTTCGGAGCATAACAGCGGCTCGGTCGTACTTGTAAAGGGAAAAGCGTGGCGCTTTAGGCTTGATGTGATTTCACTTAACGGCATCGGCTACTATACGCAGGTAACAGCAACAGATGTTGACGAGTTGTACAGACGTCAGCTTCAGCTTGAAGAAAGCAACAGAAAGCTCGAATGTGCAGGCAGACGAATGCGAAAGCTGACAGAGAATATAAGAACGGTTATCCGTGAAGAAGAAATACTCAGTATGAAGATTCGTGTACACGATGATATAGGCAGGAGCGTAATTGCGACCCGTAATCTGCTGTCAAATAACAGACCGACAAGCGAGCTTGACCTTACAGCGTGGAAGAATGCTGTAAGACTTCTTATGAGGGACAACGAAAAAAGCTACGGAGCAAACAGCTATGATATATCCGGTCAGCTAAAGGAAACATCTTCCGTTCTCGGAATCAAAATAAACGTTGAAGGAGATATTCCCGACCCGTTTTATTATAAAATATTCATAACGGCTGTCAGAGAGTGTGCAACGAATGCTGTACGTCATGCAGGGGCGACAAAATTGAACGTTAAATGCAGTAAAAGCGGCGGCAGACAATGGATAGCCCTGTCCAATGACGGAAAAGCACCGGTCAGCACCGTCACTGAAGGCGGCGGCCTTTCGTCACTGCACGACAGAGTAGAAAAAAGCGGCGGAAATATGAGCATTAACTCATATCCGTATTTCGAGCTTGTAATTTCATTTCCGCTCAACAAGGAGGTAACACTATGACGCAGGTACTGATTGTAGAAGACCAGAAAATGATAAGGGAAAGCCTTGAAAATCTTGTAGCACAGGCAGACGATCTTTCTCCGGCAGGCTCGCTTTCTTGTGCGGCGCTTGCCGAGCAATACTGTATGCGTGGTAATATCGACCTGATATTAATGGACGTATGTACGGAAAATGATGAGAGCGGATTTGTCGCTGCGGAAAAAATAAAAAAACGCTTCCCCTCGATAAAAATTATCATCATAACCTCAATGCTTGATTACAGCTATCTTGATAAGGCGAGAAAAGCAGGTGCGGAGAGTATCTGGTTCAAGGATGTAAGCGCAGAGGAGTTACTCAGCGTTATAAAGAGGACGATAGACGGAGAAAGCGTATATCCCGATAAAATGCCCGAAATACCCGTAGGAAACGCTACCAGCTATGAGTTTTCCGATGCGGAGATCAGAGTTCTGCGTCTGCTGGTTGAAGGTATGACGTATAAGGAGATGGCACAGGAGCTTTGCGTTACTCCCGACTGCGTAAAGGCACACGTCAGCAGTATGCTTTCCAAAACCGGTTATTCATCAAAAACAAAGCTCGCCGCAGTTGTAACATCAAAAAAACTGATTGTTAACGGATTTTGACAGAAATTTCTTGCATTTACTTTTATTTTACCCATTTGGGTAATGGCTTAAATGGAATGGTATGGTATAATAACCTCAGACAGATAAACCGCATAAGCGGATTATCCCGTGCATAAGCACGGTTGGCGGTTACCCGCCTGTCTGAGGACATTTTATCATCAAATCCTTTTGCCACAGGCAAAAGCACAGCGTACCGCCGTGTCGGCTTGCGCCGATTTGATTTGTGATATAATAACCTCAGACAGATAAACCGCATAAGCGGATTATCCCGTGCAAAAGCACGGTAGGCGGTTACCCGCCTGTCTGAGGACATTTTATCATCAAACTCTTTTGCCGATTTCACATTACACCTTAGTTTATCTGATTATGACGGAGAATTATTATGTATCACTCATTGAGCTTTGAGGATTACTGCAACGGAATGGTTCGTGAAGAAAATAAATCAGACGGTACCGTAAAAGTATCCGGTTTATCCGTTGTACACAGTGCGATGTCAAACCGCAATTGCTATTCTTTTTCGCTGTATCACGCAAAGAACGGTAAATATGTCATGGACGCATTCTGTAATTGTGCTGACGGCTTCGAAACAAAGCGGATAGATATGGGATATACCGCAATAGAAGACGAAGACGCTTTAGCTGTGTTGCGTCTTGCAGATACAACGGGGCTTATCAAAAGAATAGAGGAATACAAAACCCGGAAAAACAGTTGTCCTGCAGGTAAGCAGCCGTACGACAAACCGGTAAGAAGTTGCTTGTTATATTATTCGGACGGTTCAGTAAAGAGTGCGCCTTTTGAGATTGACAATGAGATAAAGAGTGCTTTTATAAAGCTGGCCGAGAAATACACTAAAGTCAGGGGCTGTACGCAGAAATGAGCTGAAAAAGGGGAGGGAACACATGGGCTTTTTCGAAAAAATGAAAAAATACAATTATAATGATGTAATTGAAATCTATGCGTCCTGCGGTCATATGTGTTACACCTGTTGCTATAACTTCGAACTTAATAAAAGCGGCGATAAATGGCTGTTCAGCTGTAATTGCTCGGTAAGCGACAAAGAAGAAAGAGTCAAATCGGATAACCGTGAGATAACGCAGGAAGAAGCCGAAAATGTAATCAAAGCGGCAGAGGAAAGCAATCTTGCGGATAAAATCAAGAAACACCGACCAAGACCGTTAAGCCGTGTGGTTTTTGTATGCGATGAAACGATGTATTCGAGCAGCCTGAAGTTTGCAGACGGCACTAATCTTAATGCAAATTGTGAGGTAAGCGAAAACGTAAAGGATTTGTTTTACGCACTGGCAGAAAAGTACAGCGAGGAAGAGGATTCCTGAGCGGAGCAGTAATAGCCCCATACAGCCGCATTGATAAATGATATTACGATAGAAAACATAAATTAATTACCCGGTAAAAAGCTAATCAGCTTAAATACAGATGATACAGGAGGAACACAATGGGACTTTTTGACAAACTTAAAAACACAGCGGCAAGCGCTGTAGGAGGTGCGGTAAATAACGCCGCAATGTCTATAGGCAACAAGAGCGAAACATTTACATTCACAGCACTTCCCGAAAGCCTTGCACAGATGCAGGCACTGCCTGAGGCAAGCCTTGATTCGCCGTTCAAGGCGGCTGCACTTACTGTATGCGCACTGTGTGCCTATGCGGCAGACAAAAATATCGGTACTGAAATGCTCAACTGGCTGAGAGGTCCCCGTCCGCTCAACGGTACGGAAATATCGTTCCTTAATGACCGTTTCCGTGACGGAAAGACCTATATTCCGTTCTCATATTTTGAGGGAGCAACACCGGATAATGATTACACGCCTTCAGAGCCGTTCAGAGTAACGGTACAAAGTACGCACGTTTCGGGCGAGGAGCAGGGTTACATGAAGCTGTTCATTCCCTGTGGCGGCGCTGACAGCCCCAGACCCATAAAACTGCGTATGAAGGGCGACGGCAAATGGTTCTTATGGGAGCAGTACCTGCTTACAGGTATACGCACACCAAAATCCGCAGACCCCTGGGCATAAGCTGTAACGGCTTATGTCCGCATAAATCAGGAAAATTCAGAGTATGAAAGGATGAATAGTATGAATCTTATCGGAAAATGGAAAGTTAAAGAATTGCCGGTTTATCCCGAACCGTGTAAAACGATTTTCGTAGCGGTTGAAGAACTCCCGAAGTATATCACTGACGAGGATCTGCTTAACGATTATATGCAGCAGGCATCTTTTATTTACGAATTTTGCGAAGACGGCACGGTTGAAACAATGATGCCTATTCCGGAAGAAATGATGGAAAAGGCAAAGGAGCAGGGAGCTAAGATAAAGGGCAACTACGGTGTGATTGACACTACCGTGTGGAAGGAAGAAGACGGTAAGATCTTCTATGATACAAAGATAAACGGTACCGTTATGGATGAGCCTGTTTCTTCATTCGCTGAAATAAAGGAAGCTGAGGACGGAACTATCCGTTTTAACGCAGGCTTCACAGTTTTAGAAAGAGTATAATCTCCTTGTTGATCCGGGGTTACCACCGTATGCTTAGGCATACGGTGGACTTTTTTGTAATTCTGTATTTTTGTCTTGCAATCTTCCCGATAAAGTGTTATAATCATACGTCGAGTGATTAAGAAAAGAAGGTTATTTTTTGGCAGAAAAAGCAAGATCCGTTTCTCCGGAATTTTTCGGAACAGAAAGCGTGTGGAAGATAATGCTCCGTATAGCTCCGCCTATAATGCTGGCTCAGCTGATACAGGCTTTGTCGGACAGTATTCCGATGACGGACTTACCGCCCTGTCGGCTATCTATCCCGTTCAGCTTATTATAATAGCTCTTGCGGTCGGCACCGGGGTAGGAACCAATACGCTTATGGCAAAGCAGTATGCACTGAAAGATGAAAAAGGCGCCAGCCATACGGCAGGTGTCGGAACTGTTCTCGCTGTGATAATGTGGGCGCTGATTTCCGTAATATCAATAGCGTTTATGGGACCGTACGTTGCAATATCGGCTCAGTCGCCCGTTGCAATGCAGTACGCAAACGAATACGGTATGATAGTAAGCATAGGGAGCATAGGACTTTTCCTTGAAGGAAACTGGACAAAGGTACTTCAGTCGGAAGGCAATATGAAGCTGCCGATGATTGCTCAGATTATCGGAGCGGTAACAAATATCGTTCTTGACCCGTTGCTGATTTTTACCGCAGGACTTGGGATAAAGGGTGCGGCAATAGCTACCGTTATAGGTCAGATAGCCGCCGCAGTTATCGTCGGTGTAAAAGGCGCACGAAAGCCGCCTGAAATAAAGCGTATCCCGTGTATCGCCAAAAGCATATATAAGCTTGGCTATCCGTCAATATGTATGCAGGCTCTTTACACTGTCTACATAGCAATCCTGAACATTATACTTGCGGGATTTTGCGATGAGGCTGTGACCGTGCTCGGACTTTATTATAAATTACAATCGTTCTTCTTTATTCCGCTTCTGGGCTTGCAGACGTGCATAGTACCTGTACTCAGCTACAATTATACATCGGGAGATTACTTAAGGTGCAGAAGAATCTTCCGCAGCTCACTGATAATATCCGGCGTGTTTATGATACTCGGTGTGCTGTCCTTTGAGCTTATCCCCACTCAACTTATAGGGCTGTTTACTCAGAGCGAAACGGTAAAAAGCATAGGTGCGGTTGGATTCCGCCTGATAGGAGCCAGCTTTATTCCTGCTGTATTTTCGTTTATGACACCGGTTTTCTTTCAATCTATCGGTTATTCAAAGACCAGTACGTTCTCCTTTCCGTATTACGTCAGCTTATATGTCTGGTGCCGTTATTCTGGATATTCTCTTTTATCGGACTTGATTACGCTTGGCTTGCATTCCCTCTGACAGAGGTAATTACCGGATCTATCGGTATGGGGATGTACTATTACGCAATAAAGCGTTTCTGATTTTCCCCTGTAATATGAAGCAACAAGCCCCGTTCCGACTAAGAACGGGGCTTGTTTTACGTTTTGTTTATCAGAAGTTCAATGTTTCTTCCTGCGGCTTTGTGAACGATGACAGGGTAGCGGTGGCATTTTTAAAGTAAAACACCTGCGTGTTGCCGTCATCCGCATCATACAGAGCCTTAAGCTCAGGGTAGGCATCAAGCATCGAAATTCTTGCCGCACGGTCGTCGTCCTCGACAAGCTCCCCTTCAATTCTCAGCCAGTCGCCGTCTGCCATAGCGCATATCTCAACATTGGGATTTGCGGCTATCTGATGCGATACCGCCTTTTTCTTCCCTGTCTGGATATACAGCTTTCCGTTGTAGATGTGAGCCGTACCGAAAGGTCTTACTCTCGGCTTGTCACCGTCTACGGTCGCAAGGTAATATGTACCTGCGGCTTTAAGAAATTTGCACACATCAAGTAAAGTTTTCATAGATATACCTCCTGAATTAAAACCCTTTCGGGATATTGCCGTTATCTTATTGCCGCCTTGAAAGCGTTATAGTTGCCTGTCTCACGCTCAGTATGGAATACGGCAAATTCGATAGCCTTGAAACAGCCTCCGAACGCCTGAAGCTGCTCTGCGAAAACCTTTGCCACAACTATCGGCGGATTTTTGAACGCACCGCAGCCGAAAGCACCGAGTATCAGCGCCTCGTTGCCGTTTGCCGCCGCAATTTCGAATATTCTGCGTATCCTCGATGTCAGGAGCTGTGCAAGCTCTTTATCGTTTATATCAGCCCGTTTGTCGCCGGCTCCGGGATTCATACAGTTGCTCGGCTTGTGTCGCAGATTCGGTGCGGCACAGGTGATAATGTTCACCTTCTGCCATTCGCTTTCGGGCAGCAGCTTCGGTATGCTTGTGTCGCTCTTTATCACATATACATCGGGGGTGTAGATGCAATCGTTGTTGTAGAGCGGATTTTCAGCTTGTCTGTGCGGAGTGTAGAAACAGCTCCACATATCGCCTGTGTTAAGGCAGGGGTACAGCGTCGAGCAACGGCAGATTGATTCTTCCTGCGCCGATGCACCGAAAGTAACACCGCCGCCGGGATTGCTCGCCGAGGCAAAGTTCAGCACGCAGGTCTTCATGCCTTGCTTCGTATACTCAACAGCCGCCTCAAGAGAGCGTTTTCCGCTTACCGTAACGGTCGGCGTGTATCCGGCGCACTGCGGCAGCTCCACCGTTTCGTCAGCCGCCGTAAACTTCTGGTTTGCAACCGAATTGCGTACAGCCGCTTTAAGTGTGGGATTGCTCTTATAGTGCTTCATTGTGTCTTCAAATACTTCTATGTTGATTTCTCTTCTGTCTTTCATTTTATAGTTCCTCGTTTTTGGAATTATTTGTCGGTTGAGCCGAGCAAATCGGTCATAATGTCTGAGGGATCGTCGGAGCCGTCCATTCCGTCGAGCATTTTTTCGACTGTGGTCTTGTCCTTGTCGTCCTCATATTCGCTCTTGTATTTTCTGGGCTTGTCATTGTCAAGGCGGCGCATGAGAATAGCCTGCTTATATAAGTCGGGCATCTCCTCGGCAAGCTTTTTCCTGTCCGTCATAGGCACCTTATCGCCGTTCATTATACGCATTGCTATCTTCAATAATTTACCGTAATCTGTAAATTTCTTTCCGCTTTTTTCGGCTTGTTTTTCCGCCTCACGCTGTTTCTCAAGCTGCTGAATTACGCTGTCGTACTCCTGCTTTTTTTGCTCTCTCAGTTGCTCAAGTCTTGTTTTTTCTTCAGCGTGCTTATCCAAGTTCGCTGAAACTTTTTCTTTATTCTCTGATTTGTCGGAATCGGCTTTGTTGAGCGGTTTTTGCTGATTGTTCTTTATCTGTGACGGGGAGTAAATGCCGGTTTGTTTGAATGTTACGTTCATAAATTTCCTCCTGTTCCTGTGCGTTTTTGCTTGCATATTTGTATAATTGTGGTAAATCATCACTTAAACCGCCAAATGTAGTTTTATGATGAAGAAAAAGGGCAGACTGTCACCTTGTCTGCCCCGATATTAAGTTGATAAATATGTGATATTATAAATATCCGAATTTTACAATAAAACTCACATTGCGGTATTATATAAAACAATTACTTGGAGAAGCTGTACTTATCCGAAAAATCGAAAGTAGCGAAATAATCCTTCGGAGTTTCTGCTCGGCGGATGAGCTTGAACGAGCCGTCCTCTTTCAGAAGAACCTCTGCACTGCGGAGCTTGCCGTTGTAATTGTAGCCCATCGAGAAACCGTGTGCGCCTGTATCGTGGATATAGATTATATCGCCTATATCAATCTTAGGAAGCATACGGTCAACGGCGAACTTGTCGCAGTTCTCGCAAAGACCGCCTGTTATATCGTACTTGTGGTCGCAGGGCTGATTTTCCTTGCCCATAACCGTAATATGATGATATGCGCCGTAGATGGCAGGACGCATAAGGTTAGCGGCACAAGCGTCAAGACCGATATATTCCTTGTAGATATGCTTTTCACGGATAGCCTTTGCAACAAGTGCGCCGTTGGGTGCAAGCATATATCTGCCAAGCTCTGTGAAGATAGCTACATCGCCCATACCTGCGGGAACGAGTATCTCTTCATAAGCCTTGCGGACACCCTCGCCGATAACCTTTATATCGTTTGCGGGCTGGTCAGGCTTATAAGGAACGCCCACACCGCCGGAAAGGTTGATGAAGCTTAACTGTACGCCTGTCTTTTCCTTTATCTCAACAGCTGTTCTGAACAGAATACCTGCGAGTACGGGGTAATACTCGTTTGTCAGCGTGTTGCTTGCAAGGAATGCGTGCATACCGAAATGCCTTGCGCCCTTTTCCTTAAGTATCTTGTATGCTTCGATTATCTGCTCGTGGGTCATACCGTACTTTGCGTCCTTGGGGGTGTCCATTACGTTGCCCTTTTCGCTTGTCTTGAATTCACCGCCGGGATTGTAACGACAGCAGATGGTTTCGGGGATACCTGTCAGCTTGTCGAGTACATCTATATGAGTGAAATCATCAAGGTTAATTATAGCACCGAGCTTGTAAGCGAGCTTGAAATCCTCGTCGGGAGTAGCGTTTGAGCTGAACATAATGTCGTGCTGTTTTGCACCGACCTTGTCGGACAGCATAAGCTCTGTATAGCTTGAGCAGTCAAAGCCGCAGCCCTCCTCCTTAAGTATCTCCATAAGGTAGGGGTTAGGTGTTGCCTTAACGGCAAAATACTCTCTGAAACCCTTGTTCCACGAGAATGCGTCATACAGCTTTCTTGCTGTTTCTCTTATTCCTTTTTCATCGTAAATGTGGAAAGGTGTGGGGATTTCTTTGATTATCTCCTCCAGCTTTTCCTTAGTGGTGAAAGGTACTTTGCTCATTTTTATGCCTCTTTCTTTTGTTTATATTCTGCCGTTCACGGCTTGGTTTATAGTTTGCTTTTACTCAAACTCCGAGATACTTTGCAAGGAAGTCAACGGACATCTTTATCCACTGCTTGCAGTTATCAAGATAGAATGCCTCGTTCCAGCCTGTTACCTTATCGCAGGTCGAAAGTCCGTGCGGTCCGCAGTCGAACATATGCAGTTCAACGGGTACTTTATTAGATACACACGCTTTAGCCATAACAAGACTGTTCTGTGCAGGAACGCAGTCATCGTTTGCGGTGCACCATAAGAATATGGGCGGTGTCTTGGGTGTTACACGGTTTTCGATAGACAGCTTTGAAAGTTCATCCCTCGTTGCGTCCTTGCCGAGCAGTACGTCAAACGAGCCCTTGTGCGGATTTGTCGTTCCGCTGATAACAGGGTAGCTGAGTATCGCCGCATCGGGACGGATGTCCTCCGGCTTACAACCGAGCGCCTTGTATATCGACGGATCCTGCCACATTGTAGCTGTACAAGCGGCAAGGTGACCGCCTGCGCTTGCTCCCCATACTGCGAGCTTGTTCGGGTCTATGCCGAACTCCTCGCATCTCTGACGGAGCTTCAGAATAGCGTAGGACGCATTGAGAAGCGGGGCAGGGTGTCTTGCGTTACAGCTGTATATAAGCACGAAAGCGTTATAGCCCTCGGCAAGATAGTGCATTGCAACAGGCTCTCCCTCTCTTGCAGAGCAGAATTCATATCCTCCGCCGGGAAGAATAAGTATACCCGGACGTTTTTCGCAGAAGGGAAGTCCATCTACGTTATCAAGCATATATGCCTTTAAATAGACGGTTTTATCTTCGCTGAGAAAGTATGTCTTTATAGTCATACGGTAGTCCTTTCTTTATGTAAATATCCGCATTTAAGCTCAGATAGAGTTTCACACAATAATTGTACTACTTTTTTTGGGAAAAATCAAGTACCGCAACATAATAATTGCGGTACTGAGCTTGTATAAAAAGTCTTTTATTTGATGTACTTCTATTATATCATTCAGTTTAGTCTACGAAGGCAAGCTACCGATAGTTCTTTTTGTCGGACAGTGCTTCTCGGGTTCGCTATTCGAGTAGGTACACTTGTCAATATTAACGTGGGAAAGAACCAAAATAATTAGGAAAACAACTGCTAAACAATTACAATCCCCACCTTAGTTGGCTCGGCTTGACCGAGCAACAGAACCTCACCCTTTTTCGAGGGCGGGCATGGATGTCCGAAGTTGAACGCCCAAAGTTTCGCAAGGATGCGAAACCAACAGAGCGTTCATTTAAAGGCAAGCATGATGGTAATTAATTGCATTTTGTGAAACCGACAAAGCGTTTATAAAGAGGAAAGTTTAGTGTTTGCAGTTTATATGCGGTTATGATGAATTGTAGAAATATTTGTAGGGGAGTGTCTGTGTGTGCGTGGTCGGCTTTGCGTCCTTGCAAAGCCCTTGGGCACACACACTAAGGCATCCTTGCCTTGCTTGCCCCTCCCGTTGAATCGAAGTATTTTGATTTTCTGAGTATTTTTAATATGTTAAGTATCAAAGCTGTCTCTTATACACATCTGACGCTGCCGACG
>ENA-OZGX01000028-OZGX01000028.1-human-gut-metagenome-genome-assembly--contig:-NODE-28-length-68404-cov-13.951367_pt1 | contig 68404 bp, 56 predicted proteins | sample MGYA00244040_ERZ653674 | MGnify/ENA primary metagenome ERZ653674 (study PRJEB26926, sample SAMN06165232) | human gut metagenome | biome: ENVO:00009003; feature: ENVO:2100002; material: ENVO:00002003... | reverse complement strand
GGGTCTCGTGGGCTCGGAGATGTGTATAAGAGACAGCCGTCGTACTTCCTCCCTCCGCGGTGTCCCCGCCGAGATAGAGCGCGTCGTACATTATGTATGCTCCCACCGCGACGGTGACGAGCAGGATGATCACGAGCCATTTGGCGATGGTTTTTTGTCGCTGCATTTCACACCTCGCCGTATTGTAGCATCTATGACGGACGCAATTTTTCCGTTGGCGTCGTTTGAGATGCGGGTCATGGGAGGCTGCGAAAAGGCGAGCATGAGCACGGGGAAGAGCTTGGCGGCGAGTTCCGTCTGCGGGATGACCTTGCCGCCGTGTCTCAGTGCGAGTTCAGCATTCGGGATCTGGTCTCCCCGCGACACGCCTTTTGGGAGAGGGACAAAGACGGCGCGCTTTCCGAGGGCGGCGAGTTCAGCGACGGCGGTCGCGCCCGCACGCGAGAGCACGAGGTCGCTCGCGGCATACAGAGCGCCCATGTCGTCGGAGTATTCGATGGGGATATATCTCTCCGAACGCGGTGGAGCGTCCTCCGCTTTGCCCCGTCCCGTGAGGTGTATGACGACGCACCTTTTTTCGATGTACGGAAGGAGTGGGAAGAGCGCATCGTTGACCGCTTTTGCGCCGCTGCTGCCGCCCGCGACGAGCAGAACTTTTTCTCCCTGCGGGATGCCGAGCGCGCGCCTCGTCTCACCGCCGTCACGACAGAAAAGTTCCTCGCGGACGGGCATCCCGACAAATTCGCCGAAGCGTGACCCGGGATAAGCTGAAAGCGCGGTCGCGCCTTTTATCATCGCGATACGGTTTGATAAACCTGCGGTTTTGTCGGATTCGTGACATATGACGGGGATGCCGATGCGTGCCGCCGCGAGCACGTACGGGAGCGCCGCGAAGCCGCCTTTTGAAAAGACGAGGGCGGGGGAGCGCTCTTTCAGGACGCGCTCCGCCGCGCGCGTTCCTGCCGAGAGTACCCGCGGCACCGACATGTTGTTGGCGAGGGCTTCCGGGGAGAGGGAACGGACAAATTTCACGCAGGGCACTCCGACGTAATCCAGCTTTGCGCGTTCCGCGGCGCGCCTCTCCTGCGTGTCACCCTCTCCGCCGCCGTAGAATGCTTCGATGTCCAGCCGTTCCAGCGCGGGCAGCAGAGCGAGGTTGGGGTAGATGTGTCCGCCCGTTCCGCCTCCCGCGAGCAATATCGTGCGCATATCCCTCCTTTGCGGGCGGCGGATGAGCGCCCGCTCTCCGCATCCGCTTTTCATAGTATGCGCGGGCGAGATTTTAGTTTGCATTTGGCGCGGGCGTGTGCTAAAATTATTGACGTTCAACGATAAAACTTTGAGAGGCGGATATGAAACCGGAAAAATTCACAAGTTTCGACAACACCATCTTGCAATGCTATCTCTGGAACGACGTCAAGACCCCCAAGGGCGTGGTGCAGATCTCCCACGGCATGGCGGAGCACGCGAGACGCTATGACGCATTCGCGCAGTTCCTCAACGCCAACGGCTACATAGTCTTCGCCGACGACCACCGCGCGCACGGCATGACAAGCACCAAGCAGAGCAAGAAGGGCATCTACGGCTATCACAAGGGCGACATCTACAACGATACCGTCCGCGACCAGGTCGCCATCACCGCGCACCTCAAAGAGCGTTTCGGACTGCCCGTGGTCTATCTCGGGCACAGCTACGGCAGCATGGTCGGACAGAGATACATCGAGACGGAGAACGCTTCCTGCGGCGCAATTCTCAGCGGATCGGCGTGCATGAAGGGCGGGCTGCTCAACATCGGCTGCGCAGTCGCCAACATGCAGTACAAGCTGCTCGGCGGCGAGAAGGAGGGCAAGCTGCTCAACTCCCTCAGCTTCGGTTCCTACAACGCGAAGTTCAAGAAGGACAAGACGGAGTATGCCTGGCTCTCCCGTGACCGCGAGCAGGTGCGCAAATATATCTTTGACGAGCAGTGCGGCGGCGTGATGTCCATCGCCTTCTTCAAATTCTTCTTCAACGGGCTCAAAGCCTCCTACAAGGCGAAGAACCTTGCCGCCATCGACAAGACCAAGCCCATCGCCATCTTCAGCGGCGCGATGGACCCCGTCGGCGGCTTCGGCAAGCTGGTGGACAAGCTCTACAAGCAGTACATCGATCTCGGCGTCAGGGACGTGACGATGAAGCTGTATTCCGACGCGCGGCACGAGATACTGAACGAGATCAACCGCGAAGAGGTCTATGAGGACTTCCTCGCCGCGATAAAGAAGATGACGGGGAACGCGGAGTGATCCCCGTGTACGCGAAGCGGAGCGCGCCGGAAGGCGCGTTCTTTTTTTGAGGCGGAGTTCCCGCAAAACCGGAGGATTTTTGCAAAGCGGCGCATACTTACGGTATGAAAAAGCCGAAAACCGCGCTGTTTACCGCTCTGATCGCCGCCGTATGCGCGGCTTTTGCAGCCGTACCGCCGACCGGCGGCGCTCCGGCGCGCGCGGCGCGCCGCGCGGCGGAAAGAGAGGAGATATGCTCCGTGACGTCCGTCTTTTCGGAAGGCGGCGAAGAGAGTACCGTGCGCCTGTACGCGTCGGGCGGGGAGGGAAGCCCTTACCGTACGGACATCGTAGTGTGCGCGGAGGGCGGAGCGTGTTTCGCGCCGCCTGAGGACTCCGGATATTCGCCTTCGCTTGCGGCGTTCGATTTTCTCGGAAAGGGGTACGACCAGCTCTTTTATTCCGCTTCGACGGGCGGCAGCGGCGGATTCGGATACTATTACGTTTTCGACCTTTCCGACGGGGCGGAAGTGCTGTTTGACGCGGCGGCGACGGACAACCCGTTTTCCGCGGCGTTCGCAGACGGGGGATATGTCGAAGTCTTTTGGGGCGGCGGATCTTTCGTGCGTTTCGACGTGTCGGACGGCCCTTACGGCGATATGCTGTGGAAGGACGGGCGCTATGTCGGATGCGCGGAGGCGTACGTCACCCCGGTAAATTACGTCCAGCCCGTGTACGAACCGTACAAGGACAGGTTCGGACTGCTGCTCTGGCAAAGAGCCGTCGGCTGCTGCAGCGCGGATACTGCCGGGTACCTCGTCAGGCGGCTGGACTTGCGGTCGGGAGAGTGTTTCCCGCCCCGCTCCGCCGCGGTGTAAATGCATGCCGGCTCTTACGGCGTCCCGGACGGCGCTTTTTCCGTCCCGCAACGGCGGCTTTCAGTCCGCCGCGGGATCAGAACGCGGAATTTGTCATTAAGTTGTGTAAAACGCTTTCGTATCGCAAGATATTGTGGTATAATCATTCTATAATTCTATATTCTGCACACGCATGCGGCGCGCATAACGCGCGACGGCGCACGACACGGGCGGGGGACAGATGGTTCAGAAAAAAGGCGACAATTACAATTCCGACAAGATAAAAGTGCTCGAAGGGCTGGACGCGGTCAGGACGCGCCCCGGTATGTATATCGGTACGACCGGGTCCAAAGGCATGCACCACATCCTGTGGGAGATCATCGACAACAGCGTCGACGAGGTGGCCAACGGTTACGGCGACACCGTCGTCATCGAACTCCTGGACGGCAACGTCGCCCGCGTCAGCGACAACGGCAGAGGGCTGCCCGTGGACAAGCACCCGAAGCTCAGGATAAGCGGCGTCGAGGTGGTGTTCACCCAGCTGCACGCCGGTGCGAAATTCGACAACGGTCAGTACACTTTCTCCGGCGGTCTGCACGGAGTGGGCGCGTCCGTCACCAACGCGCTCTCGGAGTGGCTGACGGTGGAAGTGAAGCGCGACGGCAATCTCTACCGTGCGGAGTTCCATTCCCCTCAGGTGGGCGGCAAGGTGAAAAGCGGCGTCGTCAAGACTCCGCTGACGCTGGTGGGCAAGGCAAAGGACAGGGGGACTACGGTCACGTTCAAACCCGACGAGCGCGTGTTCGGCAAGGAGGAGTTCCGCTACGACGACATCGCGGAGAGAATGCGCGAGGTGGCGTATCTCAACAAGGGTATCACGATAATTCTTGAGGACAACCGTCTGCCGCTTGCGGGCGGAAGCTCGCGCCGCGACGTGTTCTGCTACAAGGGTGGCATAGCGGACTATGTGCAGTATCTCAACGAGGGCAGGACGCCTCTTTACGACAAGCCGCTGTACGTCGAGGCGAAAGACGGCAACTTCGAGGTGGAGGTGGCCATCCAGCACACCGACGGCTATGCCGAGAGCATTCATTCCTACGTCAACAACATTCCGACTCCGGACGGCGGCACGCACGAGGTAGGATTCAAGACCGCCGTGACGAAGGTGTTCAACGAGTTCGCGCGCAAGAACAACATCCTCAAGGAGAAACAGGCGAATCTGCTCGGCGAGGACTTCCGCGAAGGCATGGTGGCGGTCATCACCGTCAAGATGCAGAACGTGCAGTTCGAAGGACAGACCAAGGGGAAGCTGGGCAATCCGGAAGTCAAGAGCAAGGTCGAGAATCTCGTGTCCGAGAAGCTGGAGGCGCTCATCGGCATGCGCGGTTACAAGAGCGCGGCGGAGAAGATCGTAGGGAAAGCCATGGGAGCGGCGAAGTCCAGAGAGGCGGCGAAGCGCGCCAAGGACATCGCCCGTCAGCAGAACAAACTGAACGGCTCCAACCTCATCGGCAAACTGAGCAGTTGTACGGGGAGGAACGCTTCCGTCAACGAGCTGTTCATCGTGGAGGGCGACTCCGCGGGCGGCAGCGCCAAGCAGGCGAGGGACCGCAGTTTCCAGGCGATCCTGCCCCTTCGCGGCAAGCCGCTCAACGTCGAGAAGGCGCCGCTTGAAAAGATCCTCGCCAATGAGGAGATCTCCACCATCATCAGCGCGCTCGGCACGGGCATAGAGCCCGATTTCGACATCGACGACCTCAAGTACGACAAGGTCATAATACTTGCGGACGCGGACCAGGACGGCGCGCACATCAGGGCGCTGCTGCTCACCTTCTTTTTCCGCTATATGCGCCCGCTCATCACGGAGGGGCACGTCTACATCGGGATGCCCCCGCTCTACAAGATGCAGAAGAAGGACGAGGTGCGCTATTTCTATGACGACGCCGCACTTGAGGCGGGCAGGAAGGAGATGGGCAAGACCGCGCTGTTGCAGCGTTTCAAGGGTCTCGGCGAGATGAACCCGGAGCAGCTTTGGGACACGACGATGGACCCGGCGCACCGCGCGCTCACCCGCGTCACGGTGGAGGACGCCGCGGCTGCGGACAAACGCATCAGCATCCTCATGGGCGACGACAGCACCGTGAGGAAGGAATACATCTACAAATACGCCGACTTCAACCGCGTGGACGACTTTGCGGTGAGCGAGGAGAATTAAAGCACGGGGGAGGCACATGGCAAAGAGCAAGAAGAACGAACATCTGCAATATACGGCGGCGGTGTATGACGTGGTCTTTGAAGAGGTCATGCACAACAGCATGCTGCCGTATTCCGAAAACGTCATCCTCGACCGCGCTCTGCCGCGCGTTGAGGACGGTCTCAAACCCGTGCAGCGCCGCATCCTCTATTCCATGCACGAGATGGGGCTCACCCCCGACAAGCCTTACAAGAAGTCCGCGAGGATAGTGGGCGACTGCCTGGGCAAATATCATCCCCACGGCGACAGCTCCGTCTACGGCGCGATGGTGAGGATGGCGCAGCCCTTCTCAATGCGCATGAAGCTCGTGGACGGGCACGGCAACTTCGGCTCGGCAGACGGCGATCCGCCCGCCGCAATGAGATATACCGAGGCGAGGATGAGCCCGCTCGCGCTGGAGCTTCTCCGCGACCTCGACAAGGACACCGTCACCTGGAGCCCCAACTTCGACGACAGCATGGAGGAGCCCAATATGCTCCCCGGCAGGTTCCCCAACCTGCTCGTCAACGGGGCGAGCGGCATCGCGGTCGGGCTTGCCACCAACATCCCGCCCCACAATATGGGGGAGGCGATAGACGCCGTGGTCGCGGTCATCGACGACCCGAAGATAACGACGGCGGAGCTCCTCAAAGTCATACACGGTCCCGATTTCCCCACGGGCGGCTTCATCATCCCCGTGGACAGCATGGAGAGCATCTACGAGACGGGCAAGGGCAGGCTCAAGCTGCGCGCGAGGCTGCACATCGAGGATGACGGGGGCAAAAAGAACATCGTCATCACCGAGATGCCTTATCAGGTCTCCAAGGCGGACGTGCTGAAGGACATCGCCGCGCTCAGGGAGAAGAACAAGGAGCTCCTCGGCGGCATAAGCGAGATCCTGGACGAGTCCGACAAGACGGGCATGCGCGCCGTCATCAAACTTAAACGCGAGGCGGACGCGGGCAAGATCGTCTCCTTCCTCATGAAGAAGACCAACCTCGAAGTGGGCTATTCCGTCAATATGGTCGCCATCGCGGGCGGCAAGCCGGAGCAGATGGGGCTGAAAGCCATCCTCACCTATTACGTCGTCTATCAGCGCGACGTCATCGTGCGCAGGACGACCTTCGACCTCAAAGCGGCGAAACAGCGTGCGGAGATCGTGAGGGGCTTGCTCATCGCCATCCGCAACATCGACGAAGTGATCAGGATCATCAAGTCCTCGGAGTCCACTCCCAAGGCAAAACTCGCGCTGCGCGAGCGCTTCGACCTCACGGACGATCAGGCTCAGGCGATCGTGGATATGCGCCTGAAAGCGCTCACCCATCTCGAGGTGGGCAGGCTTGAAGAGGAACTTGCCCAGCTTGAAAAGCGCATCGCCTATCTCAGCGCCGTCCTCGCCTCTCCGCGCAGGCAGTATAACGTCATCAAAGAGGAGATCCTCGCCATCAAGAAGGCGATGAACTCAGCGCGAGTCTCCGTCATCCTCGGCGAGGACGAGGGCGAGAACATCGAGCTCCCCTCCGCGGAGGAGGCGGTGAGCTACCGCGACGGCGTGTTGGTGCGCTCCTCCGAGGGCACCCTCCGCTTCATGTCGCAGAAGAACTGGTCCGCGCTTGTCAAGGATGCGTCCTCCGTCAAGGGCGAGCTCATCGCCGAGGCGGTCGCGGTCAACAACAAGGGGTGGATCTATGCCTTCACCGACCGCGGCAACATCGCGAGGCTGGACGTCACCGACGTCACGGAGCGCAGATGGAAGGAGAAGGGCATGAACCTCTCGCAGTTCAACCGCGAACTGCATCCCGACGAAAAGGCGGTGAAGATCATGTTCTTCCCGGGGACTCCCGTGGGAGAGCTGGTGTTCTTCACCCGCGGCGGCGTGGTCAAGCGCAGCGACTGGAACGATTTCACTTCCATGCGCGCGCCCGGACCCGCCATCATCCTGCAGGAGGGCGACCGTCTCATCAACGTGGAGAACGTGGACGACGACATGAACGTCCTGGAAGTTACGGACGGCGGTCTGTGCCTGGTCTACCGCGTGACGGAGATCCCGGTGCAGGGCAGAAAGGCGGCGGGAGTGCGCGGCGTCAAGCTCGGCGACGGCGACGCCGTGGCGTTCGGCGGACAGATCGACGACGAGGGCGAGATCATCGTCATGACGGACGCTGGCTACTTAAAGCGTGTCATCGCCTCCACCATCGACCCCGGTTCGCGCTATCTCAAGGGGGTCAAGATCGTGGAGCTCGACCGCAGCAAGGTGGTGTACATCGGCACCGTGAAGATGCCCTACGACCTTGCGGTCAACTCGGGTGCGGAGACCTTCCGCATCAACACCGAAGACATCAGACTGGACACCCGCACCACCAAAGGCAAGCAGATGTTCAAGGCGGGGATAATCTCCGCGGCAAAACTGCCCGAATGACCGCGGGCGGGACACAGGAAAAGGAAGGAAGACACAGGAAGGAATGTATGAAAAAGATCGGTTTTGACAGCGAATTGTATATGCAAAAGCAGTCGGAAAAGATCCTGGAGCGCATCTCCAGGTTCGGCAAGCTCTATCTCGAGTTCGGCGGCAAGCTCTTTGACGACCTGCACGCGGCGAGGGTGCTGCCGGGCTTTGATAAAGCCGCCAAGATCAAGCTGCTGCAAAAGCTCAGAGACAAGGCGGAGCTCATCATCTGCATCAACGCGGGCGACATCGAGAAGAACAAGGTGCGCGCCGACTACGGCATCACCTACGGCAGCGAAGTGGAGCGCATGATCGACAACATCTCGGGCATGGGCATCTACATCAACTGCGTGGTCATCACTATGTTCTGCGATCAGCAGGCGGCGCTCGCCTACAAATACAAGCTGGAAAACCGCGGCATCAAGGTCTATCTGCACCGCCCCACCAAGGGCTATCCGCACGAGATCGACACCATCGTCTCGGACGAGGGCTACGGCGCCAACCCGTACATCGAGACCTCCCGTCCCCTCGTCGTCGCGACGGCGCCCGGTCCCGGCAGCGGCAAGCTCGCCACCTGCCTCAGCCAGCTCTATCACGAGTTCAGGAGGGGAGTGAAGGCGGGATATGCCAAGTTCGAGACCTTCCCCATCTGGAACCTTCCCCTCGGGCACCCCGTCAACGTCGCTTACGAGGCGGCGACGGCGGACCTCAAAGACGTCAACAAGGTGGACAACTTCCACCTGGAAGCATACGGCAAGATGGCGGTCAACTACAACCGCGACATCGAGGTCTTCCCCGTGGTGAGGAGCATCCTCACCAAGATCTCGGGCACGGAATTCGTCTATCACTCTCCCACGGACATGGGGGTGAACATGGCGGGCTATTGCATCGTGGACGACGACGTGTGCTGCGAGGCGAGCAAGCAGGAGGTCATCCGCAGATATTTCAAGGCGCTCGTGGACTACAAGAACGGCACGGCGAAGCCTTCCACCGTACATAGGCTGGAGTTCCTGATGTCAGGTCTCGGCATCTCGCCCGCGGACAGGAAGGTCGCGGCGGCGGCGAGGGCGAAGAGCGAACAGAACGACGGCTGCGGCGCGGTCGCGATCGAGCTCGACGACGGCAGGACGGTGACGGGCAAGAACACGGAGATGATGTCCGCGTCCGCGGCGTGCGTGTTCAACGCCGTCAAGGTGCTCGCGGGCATAGACGACGCGGTCAAGCTCATCTCGCCCTATGTCATAGGACCCATCCTCGACCTCAAGACCAAGATCCTGAACGAGCGGGAGAACCCTCTCACTCTCGAAGAGGCGTTGCTCGCGCTTTCCATCTGCGCCGCCACCGATCCAAATGCGGCGAAGGCGGTGGAGCAGCTCCCGAAACTCAGAGAGACGGAGGCGCACTCCACTCATATGCTCATCAAGGCGGATGAGAATCCCTTCCGCAAACTCGGGGTCAACCTCACCTGCGATCCGGAGTTTCTGGACAACCATCTTTACAGCAACTGAGGGAAGAGCGGACGAAAACGGAGGATAAAATGCCTTTTCGTGCAAAAGCGAAGGAGAACGGGACGGTCATGTCCGAGGAGGCGAGAGAGCGCAGGACGAAACTTGCGGTCTCCTCTTCCGCGAGCGCCGTCAACTTCGTGCTCGGCGTCATGAAGGTGCTGGCGGGCGTCTGGACAAACAGCCTCAGCATCCTGACGGACGGGGTGAACAACTTCGGCGACGTCCTCTCCAATGCGGGGGCGGCGGTCGGGTTCGCGGTGGAGAAAAAGGCTCCGACCAAGCGCTTCCCGGGAGGTTTCGGCAGGGTGGAATACGTCGTCTCCTTCGTGATGGCGATCATCATCATGGCGGTGGGCGGCGGCTTTATGTATTCCGCGCTGGACAGGGTGTTCAATCATCCCGTGGTCACATTCGCGTGGACGCAGTTCGGCATCGTCGCGGCGACCATAGTTGTCAAGATCGGGCTCGCGGTGATGTTCCGCCTCTCGTGGAAGAAGTTCCCCTCCGACGTGCTCAAAGCGCAGACGACGGACAGCGTGATGGACGCCTGCATCACGACCTTCGCGCTTTCGGGGCTCTTTCTTTCCCGCTACATACAGTTCCCCGTGGACGCCTTCATCGGCATCGCCATCAGCGTCGCGATGATCGTTGCGGGGCTGAAACTTGCCGTCTCCGCTTTCATGAAACTTGCGGGCGGAGCGGACTTCAGGCGTGCAAACGGCATTAAAAAACTCGCACTTGCGCAGAAAGGCGTGACGGATGCGCGCGTGAGAGTGTATGATTTCGGCACAAAGTGTGCCGAAGCCGCAGTCGAGCTCTTCTTTGAAAACGACCTGCCCCGGGAGGATGTCTCCGAGGCGGAAAGAAGGATAGCCCTGACGGCGGAAAAGGCGGGCATCAGAGTGATGTTCGTGCACACGGTGCAAAGGGACGAAACAACGATCGCCGCGGACGAGCGGCATAAGGAGGGACAATGAGACCGGAAGACGAAAAGAGAGACGTTGCCGGGCAGGAGAACGAGGCTCAAGCCGCCGAGAATGCGGCGGAGAGCACCGCGGCGGAGACTTCCGCCGAGGAAAGCGCCGACGAGCGCGCGTTCGAGGAGGGCATGGCGGAGGCGGACGAGACCGCATCCGCGCCCGAGAGCGAGGAGGAATATTTCTCCGAGAAGAAGCCGGAAAAGCGCAGGAAGAGAGTGCGCCTGAAGGATATGACCCCGGAGCAGCGCCGCCGCTACAACATCCGCGCCATCGTCATCACGAGCGTGGTGTGCGGGCTGGTGCTGGTGTTCTTCGGCATCTGCGCGCTGTGCAGCTGGGTGGGCTACACCGGCAACTTCGACTACATCGCCACCATCGAGGCGATAGACTACGACAGCCCCTTCACCCTCATTAGCTATGAGGACAGCGACACGGGATACTACGAATTCGTTGCGGAAAGCGAGAAGGACTCCTTCCGCGTGCTGCATCTCACGGACATCCACATCGGCGCGGGCGCATTCTCCGCGTCCAAGGACAGGTGGGCGATCGAGGCGGTGGTCGAGACCGTCAACCGCGTCGAGCCCGACCTCGTCATCGTGACGGGCGACATGGCTTATCCCGTGCCCTTCCAGGCGGGCACCTTCAACAACAAGCGCGAGGCGGAAATGTTCGCGAGCATGATGGAGAGGCTCGGGGTCTATTGGACAATCACCTTCGGCAACCATGACACCGAGATATACAGCCTCTACGACCGCGACGACATCGCCGCCGAGGTCTACTCCGATCCCAAGTGGGAGCATTGCCTCTTCCGTGAGGGTCCGACGGACATCGCGGGCAAGGGCAACGACGTCATCGTCGTGAGACATCCCACCGCGGACGGCGTGGAGATCGTGGATGCGGCGAGCTACGCAGCCAACGTCGGTTCCACCAAGATCAGCCAGGCGCTCGTCACCATCGACTCCCACTCCTACACGGACGGCGACTACTTCGGCATCGCGTGGAAGTACGACAACATCCATCAGGATCAGATCGACTGGTACGCGCGCGAGATGGACAGACTCACGAAAATGAACGGCGGAGAGCAGGTCAAGAACCTCGTCTTCTTCCACATCCCGCTCACCGAGTACGGCGTCTATTGGAACGAGTATAAGGACAACGGCCACGATGACACCGCCAACGTGCATTACGTGCAGGGCAAGGCGGGGGAGAGCGGCGAGAAATCCTTCCCCGGCGTCAAGGACTGCCTCACCTTCGAGACCATGCTCGCGCACGGCGGGCAGGGTACCTTCTGCGGACACGACCACTACAACACCTTCGCCATCGACGTCAAGGCGACGACGAAGGACGCGGACGGCAACGACGTCACGGGCGTCATCAGGCTGAGCTACGGCATGAGCATAGACTATCTCGCCTACGTCGGCATCGCGAGCGACATCGAGCAGCGCGGCGGGCAGGAGATCAGGATAGACGCGGACGGCGGCTTCGCCACCCGTCATTGGGCCTACCAGGGCGATGACGCGGGCGTTGCGCTCGTTTGGCAGGAGTTCGAAGGGCTTGCCGAATTCGAATAAGCAAAACCGAACGGACCGAAAAGCATCTCCGCATGCGTGCGGAGATGCTTTGAATTTTGCGGAGCGTCTTAAAAAGGGCGCGCGCAGGGCATAATCACGATGCGTTGCGTCGTGCTCATGCCGCGGAGACGCGGCGCCGTCTCACGACGTGCAACCGCATTATACAGACAGTCGGCGGGTGCCGGCAGGAGAGCAGATATGAAACTCAAAGACAGAAAGAACATCCCGCAGGAGTACAAGTGGAGGCTTGAAGACATCTTCCCCGACAACGAGGCGTGGGAGGAGTGCTTTTTCGCGCTCTCGGAGCGCATGGGGAGGATCGCGTCCTACAAGGGGAAACTCGCGGACGAGGACGCGCTCTTCGAGTGTCTCACCCTCTCCACATCTCTCTCGCACGACCTTGGCAAACTCTATCAGTACGCGCGCATGCGCCGCGACGAGGACTCCCGCGTCTCCCTCTATCAGGGCATGACGGACAGGGCGGACAACGTCGCCGTCAAGCTCTCCTCGCTCTCGGCGTTCATCATGCCGGAACTCGCGGCGATGAGCACGGAAAAGCTCCGCGAGCTCGCGGGGAAGAAGAGGTTTGCGGACTATTCCGTCACGCTTTCGGAGATCGTCCGCAACAAGGCGATCATCCTCTCGGACAAGGAGGAGACGCTGCTGCGCGAGGCGGGCATCTTCGCGGACAACGCGGACGAGGTCTTCACCATGTTCGACAACGCGGACGTGAAGTTCGCGCCCGTCACGGACGACAAGGGCAGGGAAGTGGAGATGAGCCACGGCAACTACGCGCTCCTGCTGCAGAACCCCTCGCAGGAAGTGAGGCGGGCGGCTTTCGGGAGCATGTTCGAGGCTTATCGCGACCACATCAACACCCTTGCCGCCAACTACGCCGGCAACGTGAAAAAGGACTGGTTCTTTGCCAAGATCCGCGGTTTCAGATCCTCTATGGAGCGCAGCATGTTTGCGGAAAACGTGCCGCCCACCTGCTACGGCAAGCTGCTCGAAGCGGTGGGCAAAGGCACCAAAGCCATGCACCGCTACATCGCTTTAAGGCGCAGGATGCTGGGCGTGAAGGAGCTCAATATGTACGACCTCCACGTCCCGCTCGTCGACGAGGCAAAACTTTCCATGCCGTACGAAAAGGCGGTTGAAACGGTCAGATCGGCACTTAAAGTGATGGGTAAGGAATATTCCGACATCCTCGCCTCCGCTTTCACGGACGGGTGGATCGACGTCTTCGAGAACCGCGGCAAGAAGTCCGGGGCATATAGCTGGGGGTGCTACGGAGTGCATCCTTTCGTGCTGCTGAACTACACCGGGACCTCCCACGACGTCTTCACCATCGCGCACGAGCTCGGGCACGCCATGCACTCCTATTTCTCCAACGCGGCACAGCCCGAGGAGAAGGCGGGATATGAGATCTTCGTCGCGGAGATCGCGTCAACGGTCAACGAGGTGCTCCTGCTCAAACACCTTCTGAAGACCGCGACGGGCAAGACCCGCACCTATCTTCTCAGCTATTATCTGGACATGTTCCGCACCACGCTCTTCCGTCAGACGATGTTTGCGGAGTTCGAGGCGGAGGCGCACGCCATGGCGGAAAAGGGAGAGCCTTTGACCGCCGACGCACTTTCAGCGGCGTATTACGCGCTCAACAAGAAGTATTACGGCAGAGCGGTGAAGCACAACGACCTCATCCGCTACGAGTGGGCGCGCATCCCGCACTTTTACAGTTCCTTCTATGTCTACAAGTACGCGACGGGGCTCACCGCAGCCGTCACCATCGCGGACAACATCCTGGAGAGGGGAGCAGAGTATTTCGAAAAGTACAAGAGCTTCCTTTCCGCGGGCGGGAGCATGCCTCCTCTCGACATCCTGCGGCTTGCAGAAGTCGACCTCGAGACGGACGCGCCCTACGAGCGCGCGATGAAGGAGTTCGCATCGACGCTGGACGCCCTCGAGAGCGATTTTGAAAGCGGCGGGGAGAAGCGCAAATGACGCGCGGGACGGTGTCGGGGATGCGGATGCTTGCCGCGGCGGTCGTCGCCGTCCTGCTTTTTGCCGCCCTTTTCGCCCCCTCGGCGCCCGTCGCGTCGGCGGGGGAGAGCGACCTCGTCCTCTACGCATGGGGACGGGGAGAGAACGGCGAGATCTTCGCCTTCTTCACGGTCAACGCGAGCGCCGGGAGCTACGCCTCCGTCCCGTGCACGACCTCTTCCTACACCACCCAAGAGGAGTTTTACCGTGACAGTCACTACGAAGTGACTTTCGATGCGGGCGAGGCTGCCGCGGCGGCGCTCGCCGCCGCACCCGAAGATCTTGCGGTGACGGAAGATAACTTGAAAATCGTCTTCGTGTATGCTACAATGTACGAAAGCATCGTTTCCAATGCCGAAAAATCGGAGCAGGACGGGGTGTGGATGCACACCGTCACCGCTTCTCCCGACGGCGGCGAGGTGTTCTTTGCCGCGGTCTCGCGGGGAGCGCGCTCGGAGAATTGGTATGCGCTGCTCATCGGTGTTGCCGCGGCGGCGATCGCGGCGGCTGCCGCGGTATATGCGGCGGCGAGGAGTGTGAAATGCCGGAAAAACAGAACCAGACCTACAGAGTGATGCCCCACAACGCGGAAGCGGAAGAGGCGTTGCTCGGCTCCATCCTCATCGACACCCGCACGGCGGATCAGCTCGTGCCGTCTCTTCGCGCAGAGGATTTTTACAGCACGGCGAACCGCACCGTCTTCGCCGCGATGCGCGCCCTTTTGGACGAGAGCGTCGTGGTGGACGTCGTGTCCGTCGCGGACAGGCTCATGCTGGAAGGCAAGCTGGACGAGGTGGGCGGCATGGATTATCTCGCCTCCCTCACCGAGAGCATCCCGTCCTCGGCGGGCGCCGACCACTATGCGGACATCGTCAAGCGCGACGCGCTCATCCGCCGCGTCATCTCGGCGGGCAACAACATCGTGCAGGCGGGCTATAAGTCCGTGAGCGGCACGGACGCGCTGCTCAACGCCGAGAAGGAGATCTATTCCATCTCCGAGGATATCACCGAAAAGGATCTCGTTCATGCCGCCGACGCTCTCGGCGACGTGATGAAGAGCATACAGGACGCGCAGGCGGGCGTCGCAAAGCCGGACGCGATCTTCACCGATTTCCCCTCGCTGGACAGGATGTCGCACGGCTTCAAGGCGGGCGAGCTCATCCTCGTCGCGGCGCGCCCGTCCGTGGGAAAGACGGCGTTCGCGCTCAACCTTGCCGCCAACGCCTGCCTCAAACACGACAAGACGGTGGCGGTCTTCTCCCTCGAGATGCCCGCGCAGCTCCTTGTCAAGCGTATGCTCGCGCATGTCTCGGGCTGTTCCCTCTCGCTGATGGATTCGGTGGGCGGGCTGTCGGGCGCCGCCACGGGCAAGCTCTATGACGCCTATCGCAGGCTGCTTTCCGCCAAACTTTTCATCGACGACTATTCCATGAACACCCCCGTGGACGTGCTCTCCAAGTGCCGCAGGCTCAAACGCGACCAGGGGCTCGACCTCGTCATCATCGACTATCTCCAGCTCATGACCGCGGGCGGCAGCGGCAGGTCCAACGAGAGCAGACAGGTGGAAGTCAGCGAGATGTCCAGAAGCATGAAGGTGTACGCCAAGGAACTCGGCGTCCCCATCATACTGCTTTCGCAGATGTCCCGAGGCGTGGAGACGCGCCCCGATCACACCCCCAAACTCAGCGACCTCAGAGAGTCCGGCGCCATCGAGCAGGACGCGGATATGGTCATGTTCCTGCACCGCGCGGGGAAATACGATCCCACCATCCCGGACGACCTCGTCCAGCTCATCGTGGGCAAGAACCGCAACGGCGAGACCGGTGAAGTGGAGCTGCAATGGGAAGGCGCCACCACCTCCTTCCGCGAGTGCGTCCCCGGCGAACAGCGCGCCGAAAGGAAGGAGCAGCCCCGTCCCGAATACGCCGCACCCTCCGCCGAAAAGGAGGAGGAAGAGGAGGTCTTCGAGCGCGAAGAGGCGGAGACGGACAACGGTCTGATGCCCTTTGCGAAGGCAGCGGAGAGCGCGGAGGACGACGCTCCATTCGACCACGCCGAGAGCGACGTGACGGAAAGCGCCGCCCCCGACGAAGCGTTCACGGAAGCGGAAGAGGAGCTCGGCGACGAGGAATATAAGGACGAATACGAGGACGAGGAGGATGAAGCCGAAGCCCTCGAAGAGGAATACGAAGACGAGTACGACGACGATTTCGAGGAGGGCGAAGAGGAGGGCGGAGACCTTCCGTTCTGAGCATGCCTTACGGGTCGTCCGTCTCCCGAGAGGAATCACACGATAACGCAAACGAGAGCGGTGCCCGCGGGCGCCGCTCTCTTGTCGTTTCCTTCGTTTTTTCATACGGATCTTGTTGGCTTTGCTTTGTTTTTTCATGTGCTCGTTTCCGCATTTTGCCCGGCGTCTTTTCATGCGCCTCCCGGGTGTTTGCCCCGTGTTTCCCAGCGTGATCGTTCCCCTTTTCAATGTGATTTTCCCGCCTTTCGCGATGTGTTTTCCTCGCGTCGCCCCTTGCGAACTTTTACGCGGTCTCCCGCATTTCCCTTGCGTTTCACCCCGCACGAATGAACGCGATGAAACGGGAGTATTTGACAAAACATGATGTTAAACAAGCGGTTTTGCGTGATAAACATCAGAATGTTGCAAACAGAATATTCGGGCGCGGGACGGCATATTTTTTGATATGTTCCTCGAAGACGTTCTTTCAAAGCTCGGTCTCGATGAAGCGGCGGCGCCTTTCACGGCGGCGGTGTTCGGCTCTTCCGCCCTCTCTCTCACGGGGGTGCGGCGGGTGGTTTTCTATGCCGCGGACGAGGTGAAGGTGCGCGTCTCGGGCGGCGCCGTCACCGTGCGCGGAGAGGGGCTTCGGATCGCGGAAATGGGCGGCGGCGACGTCCTCATCTCGGGGACGGTGACGGGGGTGGAGATTGACAGAGATCGCGGATGAAAGAGCGCGGACGCGTCGAGGGCATGCGGGTGTGCGTGCCGAGAAGGTGCCCTTTTCCCGCACCGTGTTCGAGGTGGAGAGAAGGGGCGCGGGCAGAGTTTTTTCCGAGGTCGCGGCGGTGACGCGGCTGCGCGCGGAGAGGGGAGGCGAGGGCGTGCGTTTCTCCGTGCCGTCGCGGGACAGAGCAAAGGTTGTTGCAATCTGCTCATCATTATGCTATAATTACAAAATAATAAATGATAAAGGGCTCCTGCTTTCTCTGCTGCGTGCGGCGGGGAGAGCGGGGGTGCTCCTCGGGGCGGCTGCCGCCGTCGCGCTTGCGGCGGTGCATCCGATGTTCGTCTTCGGCGTGGAGTATTCCGGCGACGATATGCCCGTCGTCCGCGAGGTGCTCTCGGAGCACGGCGTGAGGGAGGGGGCGTTCCTCCCCGGACTGGACTGCGAGGCGTTGGAGCGCGAGCTCATGACCTTGGACGGGGTGGCGTTCGCCGATGTGGACAAGCGCGGCACGCGCGTGTATGTGGACGTGCATGCGGAGCGCCCGGACGGAGACTTCGAGGTCATCCCGACGGGGGACGTCACCGCATCGAAGACGGCGTCCGTCACCCGCGTCATAGTGCGTTCCGGCACGGCGGAGGCTGCTTACGGCGACATCGTGCGTGCGGGCGACGTGCTCATCGGGGCGTATACGCTCTCGGGTGACGAGAGGGTGCCGTGTCCCGCCGACGGTGAGGTGTTCGGGCTGGTGAGCCGCACATCCACCCGCTTTTTCCCGGACACCGTGCTCGTGAAGGAGTTCGGCAGGGTGAAGAGGGTGTCGCGGATAGTCTTCGGCTCCGGTGTGCCCGAGGCGCCGGAAAGCCCCTTCGAGCATTGCGTCATCGAGACGGAGACGACGGTGAACGGGCTGCTCATCGGATATACGCTCTACACCTACACCTTCCGCGAAGTGAAGGTGCGCGAGGAGCCGAACTCTCTCTCCCGCGAGGAGATGGAGCGCACGGCGGCTGCGGACGCGCTCTCCGAGCTGCCGCCGTCGGCGGAGAGGGTGAGCGTGAGCGTGAAGAGCGCGAAAACGGCGGGCGGCACCACCGTGACCGTCACCGTGCAGAGCGAAGAAAGGATAGACTGAATGAGGATCTCAAAAGAGAAAAAAGTCAACGACTACGAGGCGTTCCGTCAGCTCTTCGGCGGGCTGGACAGCAATGTGCGGCTGCTGGAAGACGAGTTCGGCGTGAGCGTGTTCACGGGGGCGGAATCGCTCAGGATCACGGGCGAGAAGGGTGACGTGGAGAGCGCGGCGGAAGCCATCGACGCTCTCGTCGCGTTGTCCGAAAAGGAGCCTCTCGGTCCGCAGCAGATCGCGGCGGTGGTGGACATGGTGCGCCGAGGCAAGGCGCACAGCGTCAAGGATCTGATGGCGTCCGTGACCGTGGGCAGGGGCAAGACGGTCTATCCCAAGAGCATAGGGCAGAAGCTCTATTGCGACGCCATCAGGGAAAATTCCGTGACCTTCGGCATAGGCCCCGCGGGCACGGGCAAGACCTATCTCGCCGTTGCTCTTGCGGTGGACGCGCTGCGCAGCCACGAAGTGGACAAGATCATCCTCACCCGTCCCGCGGTGGAAGCGGGGGAGAAGCTCGGGTTTCTTCCCGGAGACCTCGCGGACAAGGTGGACCCCTATCTCCGTCCCCTCTATGACGCTCTCGAGGAGCTCATGGGCGGCAGCGAGAGCTATCTCAAGAACATCGAACGCGGGCTTGTCGAGATCGCGCCCCTCGCGTACATGCGCGGCAGGACGCTGAACAGGAGTTTCATCATCCTGGATGAGGCGCAGAACACGACCAAGGAGCAAATGAAGATGTTCCTCACCCGTCTCGGGGAGGGGAGCAAGATGGTGGTGACGGGCGACGACACGCAGATCGACCTGCCGCACAACGTGACGAGCGGGCTCATCCACGCGGGCAAGGTGCTGGAAGGGGTCAAAGGCGTCGCCATCGTAAGGTTGGAATACTGCGATGTGGTGCGCCACGAGCTGGTGAGCCGCATCATCCGTGCCTACGACAAGTTCGAGCGTGCGGAGACGGCAAGAAGAGAACGCGCTCTCAAACAAAGCGCCGAAGACACTCCCGAAGAGGAATGATATGAGGAAAAAGAACGAATATCTGACCACGGCACAGAAGGTCAAGCTGGAAAAGCGCCGCAAGTTCGCGGCGGATTTTCTGAAGGTATATCCCCCGTGCTTCGTGGTGACGGGGCTCGTGACCCTGTTCGCCATCTTCATGACGGGCGATTTTTACGATGCGTTCACCCCGGAGCGCGGAGCGGCGACGGCGGGCGTCTTCGTCATACACGAGGTGCTGGCGGGCTTTCTGATCGCGTCGACGCATGCGTCCGCGGAGGACGCGCGCTTCCCCATGCGTGAGGTGCTGCTTTCCTTCGCGATGACGGTCATCACCTACATCGCGTGCCTCGCGACGGCGAAGTTCCTCAACGTGTTCGCGCTGCCCGTATGTCTTGCGGCGCTGGTGCTCACCGTGCTTTCCAACCGCAGGACGTCCTCCATCACATCGCTTGTCATAGTCGCGATGCTCCTCGTCTCCTTCATCCGCGGCGAGAATTATCCCGACGCGATGCTCCCCGAGGTCATCCTCTCGGTGGTGGGCAACTTCGCGGCGGCGCTCGCGGTCAATATGCTGGTGGACAAGCACCTCGCGCGTCTGCCTTTCATCCTCGTGTCCTTCGCCGCGTCCGCGCTTGGGATGCTGGTGGTGTTTGCGGGCACCCTCGTCATGGGGGACATCGGCATCAACCTCCTGTTCAACGTGCTGTGGTCGTACGGCGCGTCCGTGGGCGCGGTGCTCGTCTTCACGCCCATAGTCGCCATCCTGGAAGGTGTGTTCAACATCGCGGACGATTTCAGGCTCAACGAGCTCACCAACCTCAACCAGCCTCTGCTCAAACGCCTCGCGAGCGAGGCTCCCGGCACCTTCAACCACTCCCTCGTCGTCGGCAACCTCTCCGAGGCGTGCGCGGGCGCGATAGGGGAGAACCCGCACATGGCGAGAGCGGCGGCATATTATCACGACATCGGCAAGCTCAAAGCCCCCGTCTATTTTTCGGAGAACCAGACGGGCTACAACCCGCACGACGAGCTCATCCCGGAAGTCAGCGTGAGCATGATCACCTCGCATACGGTGTTCGGCGAGATCCTCGCCAAGCAATACCGCCTGCCCCCCGAGATCGTCGCGGTCTGCCGCGAGCATCACGGCACCTCGCCCGTCGGCTATTTCTACCGCAAGGCGCTCAATCTCACGGAAGAGGGCGACCTTTCGGTGAGCAATTATACCTATCCGGGACCCAAGCCGCAGACCAAGATCGCCGCCATAGTCATGATCGCGGACACGGTGGAAGCGGCGTGCAGAGCGTATATGCCCGACACGCAGGAGGGCTTTGTGGAGAGAGTGAACAAGCTGGTGGACGAAAAGCTGCAGCTCGGTCAGTTCGACGAGTGTCCCATCACCATGAAGGACCTCTCCGTCATCAAGACCACCATCATCGAGACTTTGCCGCAGGTGCAGCACGGCAGAGTTTCCTACGAGAAGAAGAAGGCATGATAGAGTTCACGGGCGCGCGTTTTGCCGAAAGGCGGCTCATAAGAAAGGTGGAGAAGGCGGTCTATGCCGAGCTCGGACAGACGGACATCTTCGAGGTGGACCTTGCCGTCACGGACGGCGAGACCGTGCGCGAGTTCAACCGCGAGACCAGGGGAGTGGACTCCGAGACGGATGTCCTCTCCTTCCCCTATTTCGAGGGACTGAAGCTCCCCGTCACGGAAGAGGACTTTTCCGACGAGGCGTTCGACGGCAGAAGGGTGGCGCTGGGGAGCATCATGATCTCTTCCCCCCGCGCGCATCTGCAGGCGGAGGAGTACGGGCACTCCTACGAGCGTGAGCTCGGCTTCCTCGCCTGTCACGGGCTGCTGCACCTTCTCGGCTTCGACCACATCGACCCCGATGACGAAAAGCGCATGCGCACCGTCGCGGACAGGGTCATGGAGAGGGTCGGTCTCCCGCGGTAGGAGACGCCTGCGTCATCCCGCGGGGACGGCGCAGAAGCCGACGCGACAGACAAGGCGAGCGGCGCGGGCACGGTCATGCCGCACCCGCCGTCCCGGAAGGGAGCAGGGAAAAAATCAAAAGAAGGAAAACCAACGGACACATGAAATCGGGTTTTATCTGCATAGCAGGGATGCCCAACGCGGGCAAATCCACCCTCATCAACGCCCTCGTGGGCGAGAAGGTCGCCATCGTTTCCTGGCGCCCGCAGACGACGCGCAACAAGATCCTCGGCGTGGTCAACACCGACGAGGCACAGATCGTCTTCATCGACACCCCGGGCATACATCAGGCAAAGAACAAGCTGGGGAAGTATATGATGCAGTCCGTGGCGAGCGGGATGAAGGACGTGGACGGCGTCATCTACGTGCTGGACGCAGCAAAGGGCGTGCGCGAAGAGGACGAGACCTTCCTCACCGAAAGGGCGGAGAGCGTGCCCGTCATCGTCGCGCTCAACAAGCAGGACGCGGTCACCCGCGACACCCTCTTCGCCGTGCTGGACAAACTCAACGCGTTCCGGGCGGTGAAGGCGGTCATCCCCATTTCGGCAAAGAAAGGGGAGAACCTGGAGCCCCTCCTCGCCGAGGCGGAGAAGCTGCTGCCCGAGGGCGAGAAGATGTATCCCGACGACATGTACACGGACAGGACCATGCGCTTCATGGCGGCGGAGATCATCCGCGAGAAGGCGCTTTATCTTCTTGACAAAGAGGTGCCGTACGGCATCGGCGTGTACATCAACAAGTTCGAGCTGCGCGAGGACAAGCCCATCTACGACATCGACGCCGACGTGGTGTGCGAGAGGCAGTCTCACAAAGCCATCGTCATCGGGAAGGGCGGCGAGATGCTGAAAAAGATCTCCACCGCGGCGCGCGAGGACCTTGAGGAGCTCACGGGGTGCAAGGTGTTCCTCACCCTCTACGTCAGGGTGAAAGCGGAGTGGCGGGACAGCGACTACCTCATGCGCGAGCTCGGCTACGACATCAAGGACTTGAAAGATTGAACGCACAAACGGCGGTTCACCGTGCGAAAACGAACGGTGAACTCCGTGTTGCGGCGATAGTATCAAAACACATCGGCGGCGCAGACTATGCGTATGCTGAAAAAACAGGAACTGTGGCAAATGTTTGAGCAAAGCGGAAGGATCGAGTTTTACAACGCCTACCGCGCGCTCGGAGAAAAGGAGCATGGACAAGAAGGTCAAAGCGATCGTGACGAGGGCGGTGCCGTATAAAGAGACGGACATGGTGCTCACTCTCGTCTCCCTCGAAGAGGGCAGGATCACCGCTTCGGCGCGGGGGTGTTTGCGCCCCGGCGCCAAACTGCGCTTTGCCGCCCAGCCCATGAACTTCGGGGAATATATGCTTGCGGGGAAGGGGGACAGATACATAGTGACGGACTGCGTGCAGTACGACTCTTTCTCTTCCGTGACGGCGGACATCGACAGCTATTACGCCGCTTTCATGATCCTGGAGCTTCTCTCCCGCCTTTCTCCCGAGCCTCAACCCTCTCTCTTCATCGCCGCGGTGAAGGAGCTGAAAGCCCTCGCCTATGAGGGCAAGCACGGGCGCGACGCCGCGTGCGATTTCATGCTTGAAGCCCTCGCGTCGGGGGGCAACGGGCTGGATTTCTCGGTGTGTTCCGAGTGCGGGTGTCTGCTGGACGGCGACGCCGCGTTTTCGGAATCCGGGGGCATAATGTGCACGCATTGCGCGCCGTGGGACGCCATCAGGGTGGACGCCGCGTCGCGCGCGTATATCGCCGGGGAACGCAGAGACGTCCCCGACGCGATAAAAATAAGGGCAGACAGGCTGCTTGCCGACTTCCTCTACCGCATGCAGGGGGTGCGTCCGGACAGCAGCTATTTTAAGGAGCAGGAATGAGAAAGAAGATCTTCGCCACTCTCATCGTCGCCGCGGGCGTCTTCACGGCGCTCACAGCATTCGGCTGCAACAAGTTCAGCACCGAGACCCCCTCCCTTGCGGACATCTACGTCGACTACGACGCGACGCAGGGAGAGATCGACACCGCCGAGCTCAGCCTCATCCTCCCGGACGGCTGGACGGTGCTTTCCTCCGCGTCGGGGGACAACGCGGACTCCGACATCGGCTATATCGCGGGCATGAATGCCTTCATCGTCACCAACTCCAACCACGACCTTTCCGTCGTCAAAGTGCCGGAAGGGGAGGATAAGACCGTGACGGAGGAGGACTTCCTCATCCCGCCCTCCGGTGCGGTGCGCGCCATCAAGGCGGTGGGGAACCATTTCGCCGTGCGCATAGCCAGCAGTTCCGGCTTCGTCGGCGTGATGGGCTCCGACGGCAAGTGGAGAGTGAACGCAAACAAGACCGTCGACACGGGCGCGGCGGTGGACAAGAACACCCTCTCTTCCGCCATCCGCATCCTCGGCGACGAGCTGGTCGCGGTCAACCCCGCCAATTCCGCGGAGACCGCGGGCAACTCCTCATATACCCCCATTTACCGCATTTCCACGGGGGAGATGGTGTGCAGGATCAACACGGGCGGCTCTCTTTCCGGCATCCTCGGCTTTGACGGGAAGTATGTCTCGGTGGAGACTTCTTCCGAGAGCAACGGCAAGGAGACCCGCGTTTACGCCGTGCCCGACACGCTCGGTGACGCCGCGGATCTTGCCTATCCCCGCTACGGCAGCTTCGTCAACACCAATGGTTATGAGGACTACTACACCGAGTCCCTCTATCTCGGGGGAGGGAAGTTCTACATCCACACGGAATGGACGGTGGACTCGGACGCCAACTACACCTATGCATATGACGGCGAATATTACCGCGCCGTGCGCTATTTCTATTATCCCGACGAGGACAGAACGGAGAGTTACACCTCCTCGCACATTTTCCTGAACGCGGTCAATTCCTATTATGACGGCGTGTCCGGCAGAAGCCTCGGCGACACGGCGGTCGCGCCGTCCTCCTTTCTCAAAGACGGCTACACCTACGCCTCCTTCGGTCTCATCGTCGACACGGAAAAGAATGCGCATTACGACCAGTTCATCCTTGACGGCGACCTCAACATCGTCTACTCCCTCACCACCAACTTCGGCATCCGTCCCGAGGGCTCCCTCGACCGCGAGGAAGTGGGGCTGTATGACCTCATGATGCAGGGCTCGGACGGGGTGTATTATTCCAGGGTGTACCCCAGCGCCATCAGGCTGTATGACGGCGAGGGCTCCCTGCTCTTCGAGAACAAGGATCACACCTACGTCAGCGCGACGTTGCAGAACGGCATCGTCATCGCGGGCATAGAGAACGAGGACGGGGATAAGGTGTACGGCGCGTTCGACCTCGCGGGCAACAACGTCATCCCCTTCGAGTACAGCTACATCGAGCCTTTCAGGAGCTATTACACCTATGCGGTGACAGCGGAGGGCAACACCCGCGTCCTCCTCGGCAGAGACGGCACCGCGGCACCCCTCGAAGAGGGCGCGAGCTCGCACTTCCCCGACATCGCGACGAGCAGCAGCAAGGCGGCGCTCGAGAAGAGGGGATGCTACGTCTTCACCGAAAAGACGGAGGACGGCAAGACGCGCTACGGCGTCAAGAACATGAGCGGCGATTTCGACAACAACGTCGTCCTTCCCGCCGCGCTCTCCTCCTGCACCCTCTATTCTCCGACGACGGACAACGGGCTGGTCTTCGCTTGGGGCACCCGCGCCGAGGACGGGGCGTATTGCGTCTATCGGATGACCTCATCCGCTGACGGTGCGGACGCCTCTCCCGCAGGGCTTCCCGACTGGGCGGTTGGTCTCATCGCGGCGGGCTGCACCCTCGTCGTCGCGGCGGCGGTCATTGCCGTTATCCTCGCCGTGAGGCATAGGAAAAAGGTCGGTGACGCTCAATGATCACCCGCATCGTAAATGCAAAAGACGGACTTGACGAAGCCGTTTCGCTCATAAAAAACGGCGAATTGGTCGTTTTCCCCACCGAGACAGTGTACGGTCTCGGCGCGAATGCGTTCGACCCCGTCGCCGTCGCGAAGATCTTCGAGGCGAAGGGCAGACCGCAGGACAACCCCCTCATCGTGCACATCTCCCGGGTGGAGGAAGTGAAGGACATCGCGCGGGACGTCCCCGAGGTGTTCTACACACTTGCGGAGCGTTTCATGCCCGGCGCTCTCACCGTAGTGCTCCCCAAGTCCGACCTCATCCCCGGCATCGTCACCGCGGGCGGCGACACCGTCGCGGTGCGCATGCCCGACCATCCCGTGGCGCGGGAGCTCATCTCCCGTTCCTTCCCGCTCGCGGCGCCGTCCGCCAACAGGAGCAAGCACGTCTCGCCCACCACGGCACGGCACGTCTATGACGACCTTTGCGGCAGGGTCCCGCTCATCCTCGACGGAGGGGAGTGCGGCGTGGGCATTGAGTCCACCGTGCTCGACCTCACCTCGGGGAGCCCCGTCATCCTGCGCCCGGGCGCGGTGACGGCGGAGATGCTCGCCCCCTTCCTCGGCGTGATTCCGGGGAGCGGCAAGGTCATAGGCACGGCGAAGTCTCCGGGGATGAAATATGAGCACTACGCTCCGACGGCGGAGGCGTATGCCGCCGTGAGCGCGCGCTCCGCGGCGGAGTTCTACGACCGCTGCGCGGTGGAGGGCAGGCATCCCGTCCTGCTTTTCAGAGACATTTATCCCGATGTGCTCGGCGATCGTGAGTGCATCTCGCTGGGCAAAAGCGTGGAGGACTTCATGCACACCGTCTATTCCGCTCTGCGCGCGGCGGAGAAGAGCTATGACGTCATCGTCGTCGAGACGCTCGAGGGCGAGGGGCGCGCCGCGTCCGTCATGAACAGAGTGATGAAAGCGGTGGGAGGCAAGATGGTATGAAGGTGGTGTTCGTCTGCACGGGCAATACCTGCCGTTCTCCCATGATGGCGGCGATGTTCCGCGACTATGCGAAAAAGGTGGGCTTTGACTGCGAGGTGGACTGCGCGGGCATGACGGGCGGAGGGTCCCCCGTCAATCCGAAGGCTGCGCACTCGCTCGCGGCGCGCGGGCTTTCTGCGGACGACCGCCTCTCCCGAGTGTTCGGGGAAGGGGAGAAGGACGCCGACTTCGTCTTCACCATGACGGACGCCCAGCGCGACGAACTGCGCACCCGTCACCCCGACCTTTTTGTCGAGAGCCTCTCCCTCTTTGAGGGCGGCGACATCGCGGACCCTTACGGCGGCACGCAGGCGGACTACGACGCCACGGCGGACACCTTCGAGGGCATCCTCGGCAAAGTGCACGATTTCATACTTTCTCATGCCGGATCGGAATAATACAAACCTGCCTCGGAGCAATTCTTTTCGGCGCTTTTGCACAGCCGAAACTTGCCAATATCTTTCGCATTCGGTGTAACATTAACGCATGTCAGACGCTGTTTCCGTCGCCGGGTCTTACGCCCGACGCTTTTTTTATGTTCTGGCGGCGGCTGTTGCGTTCGGACGGCGTTTTTTGTGCCGTAGTGCGTTCCGGCGCGCGCCCTCGTGACGCACTTGCGCGCGAGCGATCGCGGCAATACGGGGCGAAATTCAGCAAAGTGAACGGTTTAAGGCGAAAAGTGTTGAAATTCGGGCTTGATATTTATAATGTTTTATGTTAGAATCTTAAATGTCGAAATTTGTAATGTGTTGGCATATGCCGCCCGGCGTATGCCGCATTCGGGTCGCATCGACACCGCATTATGAACGAAGGCGCACGACGGGGAACGGTATCTCGCCTTTCCGCGCGCGTGCGGAAGGGGTGAAAATGAACAGAAGATATTACGCGCTCGAGTTTTCGAGAGAATGGGTGCTTTCACGCCGCGGCGACGGAGACCTGCCCGTCGACGTTCTTGCGGATGTCCTCACCAAACTGAACGGTTTCGAGAAGGGGAGTTCCACTTTCACGGAGCTTCATTTCTCGCTGGACGCGGACGTCCCCCAAGAGGATGTCTTAAGGAGCGTCGAGGATCTTTTGCGCCTGCGCTACGGCGTGGAAAAGGACGACGTGGTGCTGAATTTCTTTGTGGGGAATGCCGTCGAACCCGACGACTCCATCTTCCCCGACGAGGCGGCGGACGCTTTCGAGGAGCTCGAATATAAAGCCGAAAAGGAGAAAAAGGAGACCGCAGAGAAAAAGGGCGGCGCGAAGCGCGCGGAGAGAGGCGCCAAGCGCGGAGGGGGGAGCGGCAAGTCCGAGGAGAAAGTCATCCCCGCCGAGGAGATCGCCGTGAGGACGGTGCAGAGCAGCATCTCCAAGCTGGTGGGCGCAAAGGAGTTCAAGCAGCTTGCGGATGAGATCGCGAAGGTGGCGCCGTTGCTGTCTTCCGGCAATCTGCCCGAGGTCTTCCGCAGACGGAGTTATCTGTTCTCAATAGGCGACGGGGACGGGCTGAGCACTTATCTCGGGCTGTTCGCCTCTCTCATCACGGCGACGGGGCTGCGCCGCGTGGACGAGCGCGCCGTCACGGAGATCAAGGTGCCCTCGGGCGAGTTTTATAAGGACCCCGACGACGCTTTCGAGGAGGCGTTGAACGCCCTCGGCAGCTCTTATTCGGGCGGCAAAAAGAAGGCGAAGCTCGTCTGCGCGGACATCAGCGAGTGGATGGACAACACCAATTCGGAGGCGTTCAAGAGGTTCCTCCGCCGCGTGGAGAACAACCTTGACGACTGCGTGGTGGTCTTCCGCGTGCCGTTTGTGGACAAGGACGTCCTTGCCTCGCTCGCCCATTCGCTTAGTGACCTTCTGACCGTGCGCACGGTGACATTCCCGCCCCTCGGCAGGGAGGAGATCACCCTCTGCGCCAAGCAGGAGCTGGACGAATACGGCTTCACGATGGCGAGCCGCGGGTGGAAGCATTTCCACGAGCGCATCGCAGAAGAGAAGCGCGACGGCAAATTCTACGGGCTCAACACCGTGCACAAGGTGGTGGCGGAGCTCGTCTACTCAAAGCAGCTCCGCAATGCGGAGAAGGGGCAGACCTCGACGGTCATCTCGCCCGCCGACGCCAAAGCCATCTGCGAGGAGGAAGCCCCCGGCAGCAAACTGCGCGGGGCGGAGGAGCTGGAAAAGCTGGTGGGCATGAGCTCAGTCAAGAGGCAGATCAACGAGATCGTCGCGCAGATCGCGTTTGCGGAGAGACACGACGGGGCGAGACCGTGCGTGAACATGCGTTTCGTGGGCAATCCCGGCACGGGCAAGACCACGGTGGCGCGCATCCTCGGCAAGATGCTGAAAGAGCAGGGCGTCCTTCGCATAGGCGACCTGCACGAGTGCTCGGGGAGGGACCTTTGCGGGAGATATGTCGGAGAGACGGCGCCCAAGACCGCGAGCATCTGCCGCGACGCATACGGTTCCGTGCTCTTCATCGACGAGGCTTATTCCCTCTTCCGCGGCGACGGCAACGACCGCGACTACGGCAGAGAGGCTCTCGACACCCTCATCGCCGAGATGGAGAACCATCGCGACGATCTGGTGGTCATCATGGCGGGCTACACCGACGATATGGAGACGCTCATGCAGGGCAACGCGGGGCTTAGGAGCCGCATGCCCTATTGCATCGAGTTCCCCAACTTCACGAGGGCGGAGCTTGCGGACATCTTCCGCAGCATGGCGCAAGGGCGCTTCAAGTGCGAGGAGGGGCTCTTCGACATGGTCGACGCCTATTTTGACGGGCTCGCGGACGAGACTCTCGCGTCCAAGGAGTTCAGCAACGCGAGGTTCGTGCGCAATCTCTTCGAGCGCACGTGGGCGAAGGCGGCGATGCGCTGCCAGCTCGGCGGCACGGCGGAGGTCACCCTCACCAAGGCGGACTTCGAAAGAGCGAGCGCGGAGAAGGACTTTGCGTTCAATATACCGAAACGACCCCGCATAGGGTTCTGATAAAGGAGAATTGTGAGTATGGCTGATGAAAAAGCGACCAAAAACGCGCAGGCGGTCTACGCCGCGCTTTGCAGCGCACTCGACGAGGTCGAGTGGAAATACGACCGCAACGACGACGGTCTCGAGGTGACATGCGGCGCGCAGGGTTACGATCTGCCCATCCCTCTCCGCGTGAGCGTGGACGCCGACAAGGAACTTATCTGCATCTATTCCGTGCTGCCTTTCGAGGTGCCGGAGAACAAGCGGCGCGAGATCGCGGTGGCGGTCAGCGCGGCGAACAGTGCCATCGTCGCGGGCTCATTCGACTTCAACTGCAAGAACGGGATGTTGCTGTTCCGCTACAACAGCGTCTTCACGGACAGCATCATCGGCAAAGGGATGTTCAAGTATATCATCATGGTCACCTGCGCCACGGTGGATCAGTACAACGACAGGTTCCTCGAGATCGTCAACAAAGATATGACCTTTGACGAGATCGTCGAGTTCGTCGAAAGGAGGTAAGGACAATGGAGGACAACAAACAGGTCATGGCTCAAAAGATGTTCGAGACGCTCTGCGCATTCATGGACGCATCCGCGCTCGTCTACGAAAAGGACGAAAAGGAGCTCGAAGTCACCGTCGGTTTCAGCGGCGACGACCTGCCCCTCAAATTCACGCTGAGCATAGACGCGGAGAGAGAGCTGTTCAAGATAGGCTCCCTGCTCCCGTTCACGTTCAGAGAGGACAAGCGCGTCGAGGGCGCGTTGGTGACGAGTTTTGCCAACTATATCCTCGCCAACGGCTGCTTCGACTACTCCTATGAAAAGGGCGCGGTCTATTTCAGACTGACCACGAGCTACCGCGACAGTCTCGTGAGCGGGAGGGCGCTCGGTCTGCTGCTCGCGATCGCGGGAGACATCGTGGAGAAATATAACGACAAGTTCCTGCTGGTGTCGCTCGGCGCGATGTCGGTGGACGATTTCTTCACCTGGGCGGAGAGCTGACCCTCCCTGCGGTCTCCCGCGGCACGCGGGATCGCCGCTCATGACATCGGGCGGCACACGGAAACATCGGTTTCCCGCGGCACGCGCGGAAAATAGGAGAAAGATATGTACGACCTCAAATGGAAAAAGGACTTCGCGATGTATGTCGACACCTTCGACAACTTCATCTTCGAGGGCAACATCAACGACTTGCAGCCCTCCGAGACGGCGGAAGGGGGGTGGGAATATCTCCCCGTGAAAGACGTCATCGCAAAGGAATACGGCGGCGAGTATTGCGTCATGTTCTACGACCACACCAAGCTGGGCGGCAAGACGCTCCCCGACGCGCCCGCCAAGGGAAGACCGGGTGTTGCTCCGCCCGCAGATCCCCCGAAGGAGCCCGATGAGGGGTGGTTCAACTCCTTCACGGTCGCAGAGCCGTCCCGCACGGTGTACTCCGCGGGCAGGGCGGTGCCCGCTCCCGGAATAAAGCTCTTTTTGGAATACTACAAAAGGGAATATCTCCAAGACATCGAGGAGTCCAACACGCAGAGCCTGCGCGCGGACATCACCAAGGATATGCGCAGGATCTTCGACGCGATGAGCGAGTTTTCCGAGCGCGCGGGGCAGCCCGAGTTCGCGGGAGCGAAGCCTTTCATGTTCGTGCTCCCCGACGTCTCGCGCTATATGACCTTTCCCGGTGAACCCGACGACAAGGAGAGCGCGCAGCTCATGATCCTCTTCAACGCGATGCAGATCGTGGACACTCCCTGCAAGCTCCTCCTCTTTGTGGACAAACTCAACGACCTTCCCGCATGGTTCGAGTCCGAGAGCAACAACTCCGCGGTGAAGAAGATCTATCTCCCCACCCCGGAGCGCGACATCCGCGAGGATTTCTGCCGCTGCGAGCTGCTTTCGAGCATGCAGGACGCCGGCGTGGACGAGCGCGCTCTTGCAGGCAAACTCGGGAAGTTCGCGGCATACACGGAGGGGTTCTCCCTGCGACGTCTGCTCCAGCTCAAGGATTTCATCCTGAACGACGAGAAGCACCGCACTCAGCGCGAGCCCTCTCTGCTCAGGCTCTCCAACATCGACAAGGCGGTGTTGAAGTTCACGAGCGGCATGAACACCGACCCGTGGAGGGACCCCGCTCTCGCGAGAAATATCGACGGCCTGCCGAGGAGGATCTCGGAGGACATCATGGGTCAGAGCCCGGCGGCGTACGCCATAACGGCGGCGCTCAAAGCCGCGGCGGCGGGAGTCGGCTCCAGCAAGAAGAACGACAGGCGCCCCAAGGCGGTGTTCGTCTTCGCGGGTCCCACGGGCGTGGGCAAGACGGAGATGACCAAGATCGTCGCCGAGAGCATCTTCGGCAACAGCGACAGCATGATCCGCTTTGACATGAGCGAGTTCGGGCAGGAGCACGCGGACGCGCGTCTGTTCGGTGCGCCTCCCGGATATGTGGGCTACGAGGCGGGCGGCGAGCTCACCCGCGCAGTCAAACAGCGTCCCTTCTCCATCATCCTCTTTGACGAGATAGAGAAGGCGTCCTCCAAGATCTGGGACAAATTCCTGCAGATCCTCGGCGACGGCAGGCTGACGGACAGCAAGGGCGAGACGGTCTCCTTCACGCAGTCCATCATCGCATTCACCACCAACCTCGGCATCAAGGGCGCGGGGGAGGTGCGGAGACCCTTCCTCACCGCTCCGAGCGCCGACATCGCGGCGAAACTCGCGGCTCTTCCCGCAGACGACGTCAAGGGGAGAAGACGCCTTGCGGACGAGCAGTTCGCCCTCGACGTCGAACGGATGGGCTCCACGACCCTCACCGCAAAGCTGATGGAGATGCCCATCTTTACGGCGCATCACGATGAGCTCGGTTACAACACGGTGGTTGACGCTTTCAACGCCTTCGTCAACGTGTGCGTGCGCAAACGCATCGAGAACTACTTCAACGCCATAGGCAGAAGGGAAGTGCTGGGGCGCATCGGCGATGACAACATCCTGGTGTTCAACTTCATCTCTGCCTACCACGCTACGATGATCGCGGAGAAGACGCTGGACAGGTATATCGAGAAGATCTCGGAGGACCGCAACGGCGAGCTCGAGATCACGTGCACTTCCGCCGTGCGCGCGTTCATCCGCAGCGGCGCGGGCGACCCCGAAGTCATTGATTTCGGCGGCAGAGGCATCGTCAACTATGTGGAAAAGACGTTCGGCGCGATCATGGGCGACTTCCTCTTCGCGCATCCCGACGCGAAGAGAGCGCTCATCGACGTCAGGGACGACAAGCTGACCGTGGTGGCGCAATGAGGTTGGGCGAAGACGACAAAAAAATGTTCGAGTTCGCGCGGCTCGTCGAAGGGGTGTCCCCGAGGAGCGGCTGGGAGGTCATGCGGGTCTATCTTTCGGAGAGACTGAAGTATGTCCGCATGCTGTTTCAGGATGCGGCGCTCGGCGACGCTTCTCTCGGCGACCTCGCGCACATCGCGGGCTGCGAGAACGTCTGCGAAAGGATATTCTCCGACCTTGAGAACTTCCTCTGCAAGCCCTATTGTTTCGAGCTCAAGGACAAGTTGCCGCACATCTCCGCGGACGCCGACGTCAAGGCGCTCGTTGACACTCTCATCGGGTGTCTGAAAGAGTTCCAAAATGTGCGTTTTGCGGGAGATTGGGCGGAGACGCTCGCCAAACTCACGGAGATCAGGAGCAAATTGCGTGAAGCCATCGGGCATCTCAAAGCACGCGCCGGGGAATATGTGCTCTTGACGAACGCCTCCGCGGAGAATTTCTTCCGCCGCGAGGTCTTGCTGGACCGTATCGAGTCGGGCAGACCGTTCCTCTTCTCCTCTTCGAGCATGATTGAGGGGGTGTGAAATGGCAAAGACGACGGTGTTTTTCGACAGAGACAGGGACATCTTCTTTGTCCGCACGGAAAAGACGGTAGGGCGCGTCTACAAACTGCCGGCTTACGGCGCCATGCCGCCGGAAGAAGTGCGCGCCGCGCTCAAAGCCGATTTCGAGGCGTATAAGAAAGCGAACGGGGATATCCCCGAATATGCGTTCGCGGATGCGTGGCGCGCCGTGATAGAAAGCGCCAACAGCAAGGCGAAGACCGTGGTGCGCCGCTATGTCTCGGACGGCGTCGACGGCGTGTTGAAGACCCCGGGCAGAGCGCTCGACGCTGCGATCAAAGATGCGGAAGAGAGGTGCGCCGACGATTGGCGGGAGATTTCGGAAAGTTCTTCCGACGCCGTCCGTGAAGCGCTTGCCGGGATGCGCGCCAAGGTGTTCTACACCGTCACGCACTGCGACAGGTGCGGGGCGGTGGAAGTGCGCGCGGGCATCTCCGACCACGAATACAACACCCGGGAAGCGAAGTGTCCCAAGTGCGGAGAGATGCTCTCGGGCGATCGGGTGCTCCGTTTCGGCAGAGACGGGTCATCGGACGCGAAGAGCAGGGCGATCGTGGAGGCGGAAAGCATGCGCTCGCGGCGCAAAAGGGAGGAAAGACGCCCGCTCGTCGCGGTGTTCCGCTATAAGAATACCGTATACACCTGCGATCCCGTCAGGTGCGGCATGTTGAACGAGCGGCTCTACAAGGACTGCGCGGCGGACGAGGTGTTTGCGCGCTCGGAGGACGGGCTCGCGTTCCGTCCCTCATACAGGGGCTACATCGAAGCGGTCGCAAAAAAGGGCGGCAAGGTGTATGAGAGCATCCTGGCATCGGAGAGGGGACTTCTCTCGGAGCTTGGCGAGATCGCGGCGAAGGATGGGCTCGGCATGGCGTTTTATGTCTACATCGCCGAGCACGTCTTCAACGGAAAGGAACTGCCCCTTCACATAAAGGGAGAGGACGGTGAGGACTATGCCTTCAAGAGCGTGCGGAACTACGCATCCGAGCTTGCCGCGCTCGTCGGCTCCCCGAAGGCGGTGAAGGTGGCGGCGCTCTTTTCCGAGCACACCTGCGGCAGGTTCTTCAAAGACTACGAGTGCACTTTGACGGAGCTTTCCAGGCTGATCTTCGAGCATACGGGATCCTTCGTCATTTTCTCGGACGAGGAGAAGGCGGGCAGGGACATGGGCAAGTCCTTCATTAAAGACCTTCCCGTCCCCTGTCCCGAGGAGGAGGTGCGGCTGAAATTCGACTTTATGAACGCGGTCTCGGAGGACGAGGCGTTCTGGGACAAGGTCAAAGGCGGGGCGGAGCGCGGCGAGTGTCCGACGGGCAACACGCCCTATGCCGCGCTCTGCCACTACGCCTTCGCCATCGGCGGGCATACGCGCCTGCGCTATCTCTCGCTGGACATCGAAAACGCCGAAGAAGGATTTTTATACATCAAAAACGTTGTCATAAACGCCTATATCAGGCAGAAGAGCGGCGAGGACAGGGCGAAGTTCAAAGACCTCGTCGCGCTGTTCGGAGAGAAGGAGCTGGTGTTTTCTCTCACCGCCGTGTGCGACTATATGATGAACGGTGAAAACTTCGTCGACACCCTTTCGAGGCTGCTCCCTCCCGTGAGCGAGGACGGAGTGCCGTCCGTTGAGACCTACCTTACGTGTCTTGACAAAATAGGGCGGGACACGCTCATCGTGTTCGGGGGCAGGGCGGACACCCTGAGCGGGCATGTGAAAAGGCTCGCGGGGCGGAAGGACGCGGAAGACCTTGCGGCGTCTCCCGACATCGCGGCGCTGTTCGGCAAAGTCTACGGCGCGAGCGAACGGGACGAGAGAGAGAAAGCGCGGGACGCTTTCGACAAAATGAAAAGATCGCTTGCCGCTCCCGATGAGGACGGAAAGGAAGGGAAAAAATGAGCGGACCGAAGAGATATGAGTTCTATGCGTCTTCCGACGAGGAAGCGGAAGAGATAGTCGCGCGGTTTGCGGCGTTTTCGCACGGGGTGCGCGCGTATGTGCGCGACGGCGAGATCGTGGTCGAACAGGCGCGCTACGACAATACGATGTCCTTCTCCGAGATCAGCGCGGCGGTGGAGAAGTGCAGAAAAAAGTATCGCGAGGACGAGAGGATGCGCAAGCTGATCGCCGCGGAAAAGGAGAGAGCGGCGCAGGAGATCCGCGCGGCATTCGACCGTGCCCGCACCGCGGCAGCAGCCCGCGTCGCGGAGGCTAAGACGGAACTCAAGCGCTGCGAAACTCTCAAAAGAGAGATGTCGCGTGCCTCCTATTCCACCCCTTTCGGCGACTTTTCCATGAGGTCGCGCACGGGAGCGATCGATGACGCGATGCGCGACATTTCGAGCGAGATCTCTTCCGCCGCGGCGGAGAAGTCCCGCCTGGACGCGGCGGAGAGGGCGGCGGTGGACGCCGTGTACGCCTGCGACGGCTTGCAGGCGATAGAGCGCGCGGAGCGCTCGGGCAAAGCGGTCTCCGTCCCCGCGCCCGACGCCTCCCGCAGAGTGGACGACATTGAAGAGAAGCTCGGCGAGGATCGCGACAGGCTGAAAGCCTTCGTCGGGTTTCTCCGCTCGCTGGACGGCATGGTGGATCGGAAGGGCATGTCGGGCTACCGCGACAGGCTGAAGAGCGTCGTGGAGGGGACCGACCCCTTTGCGGCGGGCGCTGCGGACGCTGTCGCCGCCGCGTTTGAAAAGATGTGCGCGGAAGAGGCGTATGTGCGCGAGGGCGAGAAAGTTCTCCGCGCGGAGCGTGCCGCAGCGGCGGCGGGAGATGAGGCGGCGCGCCTTTCGGAAGAGATCGCGGCTCTGCTCCGTCCCGTCAAGGCGACGGAAGAGGTCTTTGCGGACATCCGCTGCGCCAACGAGGAGAGGAGCGACGCGCTCATCGGGAAGTGCGAGAGCCTGCTTGCGGAACTCGACGCCATGCGTTATCGACCGAAAGACAGGCTGATGCACACGGAAAGACTGCGTAAAACCATCGAAAGGTGCAAAAAGACCAGGAACATGACCGTCACCCCCGACATCCTCAGAAGGGCGGCGAGCGAGCTTGCGCTCATCGGGAAAGAGGGCGCGGAAGAGGAGAAACTCTATCTCGCTTTCGCGGAGGCGCAGGGGCGCTTCAAGAGGGTGTATGCCGAATTCTGCGCCGCGACGAGCGGCGAAGGTTCCGCCGTGGACGACCAAGGGGATTATCTCGGGTCTCTTGCGGAGGAGGAGTTTTCTCTGAAGCGCGCAGGGGAGCAGACGGCGGAACTCGAAGAGGTCGCCGCGCGGCTCGCCGACGTGGTTGGAGAGTTCAGGCAGAACGCCTTCTGCAGCTCCATGCACACGGTGTGCTCCGACCGCGGGCACGCGGTCTTTTCGACGGAGCGCAAGGGCAGGGACATGCATGTGAACTATGTGCGCCGCGGCGAAAGGGGCGCCATGTTCGATGTCACGTGCGCTCCCGACGGCAGCATGGAGATGTTCCCGCGCGCGGTTATCCTGCACAACGGCACGAGACTGCTCGACGCCGACGGACTGCGCCGCGTGCACGAGACCTGCAAATGGACGGACGACATCGCCGACGCATTCCGAAAGATGAACTTCCCGCCCTCGCAGTATGAGGAGATATACGGTGAGGCACGCGACGCGCTCTTCACCGACGAGGGGTGTTTCAGGCTCGAGACCCACGAAGATTCCGTGCGCTATCTCAGGCTCTGCGGCTATTCCGAGGAGGAGATTGCGGCGCTGGTCGGCTGTGCCGAGCCTGCGGCTGCCCATGAGACAGAGAGCACGGGACGGCACCGCGCCGCAGCCCGGAGCCGGTACATCGACGGAGACAGGTGATGCAGCTGGGGAAGGTGCTCTATCCGGTGACCGCTCTGGGTCCCGGGAAGCGCGCGGGGATATGGTTCCTCGGGTGCGCGCGCGGCTGCGAGGGCTGTTCCAACCCGGAATTGCAGCCCTTCGACAAGAGCAAGGAGACGGACGTCGCCAAGGTGTGCGGACTGGTGCGTTCCTTCGGTTGCACGCGGGTGACGGTGTCGGGCGGCGAGCCCTTCTTGCAGGCGGAGGAGCTGGACAGGCTGCTCGCGGGGCTTGAAGAGATCGGCGTCACGGACATCCTTGTGTACACGGGCTACACGTTAGAGGAGCTCGGGCGCGAGTTCGGAGAGCTTGCGGAGCGCATCCTCTCCCGCGTGACGGTGCTCGTGGACGGCGAGTTCAGAAAGGAGCTTTGCGACGAAGTGCCGCTCAGAGGCTCGTCCAATCAGCGCGTCATCGTGCTGGATGAGGCTTATCGGCGGGAGTATGAGGAGTATATGCGACAAGAGAGACGGGTGGATGTGTTCGGGTTCGCGCACGAGACGCACTTCATCGGCATCCCGCCCGAGGACTACGATCGGCTGTACGCCGGTCTCATAAAAAGCGAGGGGCAAAAATGAGTGAGTTTTATTTCGACTATCAATGCATAGCCATGAACGGCGGCGCGTCGGACGCCGCGGCGACGGACAAAGCGCTCAGGTTCTACCTCTTCCAGGACTACGACAGCAAGGCGCACGAGATGTGCGTGCAGGTCTACGTGCCCCGGGATATGCAGGACAGATATTGCGGCGCAAGGATATATTTCTCGCCCAACGGCATCGACCTTCCGGACCTTCAAGACAAGACGTTCGAGTTCGTGCCCATGAGCAGGGAGGATCAGCGCAGCGACTCATATTACATCCGCGACAACAACTCCGTCTTCATCAAGGGGAGAGGGGGCACTCTTTCGGGGAGCGGCATCATCGCCTTCGTGCGCTCGGACGGCATGCACAGACCGTGGGAGATCATGCCCAGGGAAGAGGACTCGTACAAGTTCGTCGTCAATTACGCGAAAAAGGACATCATCTCCTACGTCATCGAGGAGCACAAGTCGCTGCTCTACGTCAAGGTGATCTATCCTCTCATCCGCCGCGACATCGCGCTGCGCGTGGTCTGGAACGGCGGGAGCAAGCCCATGCTCATCGGCGACAGGGAAAAGGAGGAGAACATCCTGAAAAACGACAAGGGCGAGCCCTTCGAGATCGTGCTCAAAGCGAGAGGACGCACGGAGGACTTTGAAAGGGAGCTCCTCCCTCTCGGCGGCGTCAAAGCGGACAAGGCGGATTTCCGTCTCGTCTTTGCGGATGAGGCGGAGAGCAGCTATTATCTGCTCGCGGACGAGTCGGACTACACCCTGGAGGACAGGGCTGCCCGCAAAAAGGAGCTCGGGAGAGAGCGGAAGGAGCGCTCCGCGAGCCGCAGATGCCCCTATTGCGGCAGGAATATCGTGGTCCTGAGCAATTCGACAAAAGGGGTGGACGTGCGCGGCTGCGACGGATGGCAGATCGCCTCCAAGTCGACGGACAGCAGGCTTCGTGACAGGAGAGTCCTGGCATGCAACGCCGACCTCATCGCCGCTTCCACGGACGACGCGGGGGTGGTGTGGTTCCCGGCGGAGCACCCCGTCATCCCGGACGGTTATCTCTCCCTCCCGTCCATGAACGTCGTCGTCGCGGGCCCCACGGGCTCGGGCAAGACCATCTTCCTCTCCTCGGTGATGAACATCAGAGCGGGAGAGGGCAACGTCGTCAAGGCGGATCCTTTCATCCTGCAGCAGATCGCCAACACATTCGACAGGACGCGCGGGGACAAGACGGTGTCCGAGGTGGCGTTCGACAACATCGTGATCGACAAAGATACCGGCTATTGTCAAATCGGCAACGACATGGAGTTCAACCGCAACGCGACCGTCTCCGTGGACTACGCGAGCGCCAACGTGAAGAGCAGATATCTGCTTTCCGTGGGCGGGACGACGGAGTCCAACACCTCGCCCGCGGAAGCGCGCAAACTCTCATGGCAGCCCCTCGGCTTCAGGGTCGGCAACATGGGCTTTGTCTATTTTTATGACATCCCGGGCGAGAAGTTCAAGGGCGACGACCGCGACAAACTGCGCTCGGTGGACATGGCGGACTGTTTCATCGCCGTTGTGGACGGCAATTCCACGTCGGCAAGCTCCACCCCGCTCAGGCAGATGAAGGACTGCCTGGACAGGCTCGAGGAGATGGCGGTGGATCCCGGCAAACTCAGGCTCGCCGACATGCCCATCGCGGTGGTGCTCACCAAGCACGACACGAGGCTTGCGGAATACGCGGTGTCGGGCGCGGGCGGCGCGGACAGGGCGGACTGCTTTGACGAGAACTGCCACATCGTGAGGGAGGACGTCCTCGGCATGATGCCCAAAAACGGCGTCTACCGCGGCAGCGCGCTGGAGAGGCACATCGAGTGTTCGAGCTATGAGCTGGAGCACTTCCTGCGCCGCAACGAGGCGAGGCTGCTCGATGAGATCAAGAAGAAATACCGCAACATCAAGTTCTTCACCTGCTCGGCGCTGGGCAGCAACGAGTGCCTCAGCGAGACGGATAATGCGGCTGTCAAGAAGGTGCTCTTCCGTCCCCGCAGGCTGCGCGTCGAGCTGCCCTTGATCTGGCTCATGTATCAGGAAGGGCTCATCAGGAGGTAATCATGGCGAAATTCATCGAATGCATCAAGGCGTATGTCTACAACACCACCTATGCCGGCACGGCGTCCGGCATGGGGCACTCCGTCTACAACGTCTCCGAAAACATCGACCTCGCCGAGCTCGGTGCGATCAACGCCGCCATGAGCGTGCAGAGGACATTCCCGCAGCTGGACAGCCTGGATGCGGAGAGGGGAGTGGTGATGAGCGGCACCGCAACTGTCCCGGATCCTTCCGCCGTGTCCTTCTCCTATTCGCCCTCCGCAAAGGAGGGAGCGCCCCGGGTGCTCGTGCGCTCGTGCATGCGCGCGTCGCTTGCCGACCATGTCATGCTGCGCGGCACCAAGGAGCTCGACCACGCGGTGTTGGTCTATGACATGAATGAGGACGATTACGCGGTGGATTATCTTTCTTCCGCCGTTTTCGGCGCGAACAACGACATCGCGGGCGAGGTCGTAAAAGCGGAGATGAGCCGCGGCGCGACCGTGAAAGAGGAACAGCCCGAGCGCCTTCCCGCCATCACGGAAAGTGAGTTCGTTTCCCGTCCGATCACGGCTTCCGAGCTGGGGAGCGACGAGGAGCGCAGGGCGGCGGCGCGCATCCTTGACGCCGTGCTCTCCGTAAAAAGGGAGGAGAAAGTCGGGAGGACGGCATTCATCGTCTACGCCCCGGAGGAGCGCGAGCGCGTGTGCAAACTCATCTTTGCCGCGCTCAAACTGCTCCCGCCTGCCCTTGCCAACCAAGTCTCTTTCATGACCTGCGCGGGCAGTCTCGCGGCGGCGGGAGGCACCGACCTTGTCGGCATCCCCGCCACGGACGACGCTCTCGTCTACGGACTGGGCATGAGAGGGACTGTGGTGGACCTGCGCCCGACTGCGAGCGAGGAGAAGTTCGTGACGCGCTATGCCAAGTTCATCGCGGACGCGGACTACACCATCCTCGAGGCGTGGTTCACGGACCGCGGCAGATATTTCGGCAACGTGACAAAGTTCGGCAGCCCGGACAGGCTCATCGCCTATTTCGAGCACCTCTATCCCAAGACCTCGGTGGACCATCCGAAAGAGTTTTCGGACGAACTCGCGGAGCATGCGGCGCTCGTCGACAAGGACTTCGGCGTGGTGTGTCAGGTGGAAGGGGAGATCTTCAACCAGCTCGACTCTCTTGCAAAAAGGACGGAGGAGTTGCTCCCCCTCCTGACCGTGTGCGAGAAACGCACCGTACAGGGCATCTTCATGAGCCTCGGGAGCATCGCGGAGAAATATCTCAAAGAGTTCGGCAAGCCGCATGACGGCATAGTGGACGCGCTCTACGGCATCGCGTTCGGCAAAGGGAGCGACGACGCCGCTCTCAGACAGTGGCACTTCGACATCCTTTCGTCGCAGACCGTCCGCGCTTTCGAGACGCTGGAAAACTGCGGCGACAAGATCGAGAGCTATGTCGCAAAGCATTGGACGAGCGGAGGTTTCGACGCATTCTTTTCGGACTATCTCGCCTCCGAGCGCTATATGCATATCGCGGACAAACAGGTCTTCTACATCCTGCAAAAATATCTCGGCGACCTGCGCGATCCCGCCACCGCGGCGGCGCGAGAAGGGCTTGCCGCAAAGTTCCTCGCCGTCAACACGGACAGGTTCTCGGAGTTCGCCGCGGCGGCTCTTAACGGCAGGAACGACGTCGAAGACGCCTGCGCCTTCCTCATCGCGTCCATGCCGAGAGCGGGAAAGAACGCTTCGCGGCAGGAGCAGGAGGTCTATCTCAAAGCGGCGGACGCTTTCGCCGCAGAAGTGACGGCAAGAGAGGCGTGCAAACGCGCCATATCGTTCGTATGTGGCGAGATGATGCCCTCGGGCTCTCTCAACAACGATCCCGTCATCCTTAGCGCGCTCCTCGCGCATTACGCGCCCGTCCCCGAGTTCAAGGCGGACTTCGACATCCTTGCCGACAAGCACGAGCAGGTCAAAGCCGTCATCGGCGATTATGCCGCGGACCCCTACATCGCCTCCTGCGCGTTCGGTTACGTCATGGACAAGATCATCGCGCCGGGCTATCCCGAGGCGGTGAGGCGCGTGGATCTTTCGCGTTACACCGAAGCATGGCGGGAGGGAATGCTCGCTTTCGCCGCCGATTACGACGGCAAGCCCTACGGCGGGGAGGAGAGCGCGAAGTTCGTCGCCGCCGTCCGCGACCTTGTGGCGAGGTACGACGTGTTCAAAAAGCAGGAATCGCGGGAAAAGGTCCTGCGCGATTTCAGGACGGAATTCGTCGTGCGGGAGCTGCTGCTCCTCGGCAGGCGCACGGTGCGCTCCATCTTCACCGAGCACTTCGGCAAGAAAAAGACGGCGAAGATCTTCGCTCCGCTGAAAGGGGTGCCCCGCAAAGAGAGGCACTCAAAGTTCACGGAGCTTGCGGAGGCAGCCGCCGAGCAATATCTCAATGCCGACTACGTCCCCGCGGAGAAGAAGAGGAAGTTCGCTTCCGACGTGAGGGATGTCAAAGACAAGAGGACCTTGCAGTCCTACGGCACGCTCGCCATGGACGCGAGCGGCGGCGTGATCGCCTCGATATTGGTCTTTGTCGGTTTTTTCGCGCTGTCATTCGTGCTGGGCGGGCTCATACGCACTTACGTTGACGAGGGCTATTTCCGCGCGGCGTACATCGCGCTGTCCTTCGTCGTTGCGGGGGCGGGTGTGGTGCTCTATTGGTACAACTACGGCGACAGAAGAAAGAGGGCGGCGCTGCTCACCACGGTGTGGCAGACCGCGCTCGTGATGGTCGTGCTCATGGGCTGTTTCGTGCTCGTGCGTTTCCTGACGGGGACGCTGCTGTGAGAGGAGGGTATCATGGCTGAAAGCGTTTTCAACAAGAGAAGATGGAAGTTTTTCGTGGCGCTGCTCGTGCTGTGCGCCGTCGCCGCGGTCGCGGTCGGCATCGGGATGCACTATTATATCGGTCACGGCACCGACGCGTCCGACCTTGCGGAAGTGATGCCCGACTCTTTGGTGGTCGGGGCAAGGTTCTCCCTTGCGAACATGCTCGAGAGCGAGGGCTACACCTACGGCTGGACCAAGGACGCCGTCGACGTCGAGGTGCTGGTGCGCACCCGTCCCGCAGGAGGACAGTCCGTCATGTCCGAGGAGGAGAGCGAGCTCTCCGCGCAGTCCGGGCTGCTCGCCTATGACGCCGAAGAGCGCGAGTTCAGAGTGCTGGGCGTAGGGGAGGGCATCCTCAACATCGTCAACCCCGTCGACGACACCGTCCGCATCGAGATCCCGTTCTCCACGCGGTTCGCAAACAGCGACACGGCGGAGATATTCGAGGCGAATTTCCCGGAAGCCGATGACGACGGGTTCATCACGGCGGAGGAGATCGCAGCCGTCAAAATCCTCACCATAGCGGAGGGAGGCACCTTCGATGTGGGTGAGTTTGATGTGTTCCCGGAACTTCAAAGCGTCGTGCTCACCGCGGACGGAGTCAGCACCCTCAGGGGCGCGGCGGAGCTTGACGGCGTCACCTATTATGTCTACGACGGCAGATATGCCGAATACATTTCCTCGCCCGAATGGCGGGACATCGCGGACAGGGTCTATCCCATCGTCGACCTCGCGGACGGCGTGCACACCGTGGTCTTCGAGTTCCGCGGCGGCACCATAGAGACCGCGGGGCTGGGCGCGGAGCGCACCTACACCTCCGTTGCGGACGGCGGCACCGTCGACATTTCGATGTATGTGCCAACCCGCCTCGGCTATACATTCACGGGCTGGTTCGAGAGCGACGACAACGGCGAGACCCTCGCGGTCGCTCCCGTGGACAAGGACACCGTCTACACCTCGGACACCAAACTCTACGCGGGTTGGCGCGCCAACCGCTATACCGTCTCCTATCATGACAAGGACACCGTCGACCTGCTCCCCGATCCGCAGACCTTCATGTACGGGGTGCCCGGCAGCATAACGGAGCAAGAGCTCACGCGCAACGGCTATTCCTTTGCGGGCTGGTCCCTTTCAGAGGACGCGGCGCAGGTGGACTATCTCCCCGGGCAGGAAGTGCTCTCTCTCGCCTCCGAGGACGGGGCGGAGATCAAGCTCTATGCGGTCTGGGCGGCAAACAACTACACCATCGTCTACGACGCCAACGGCGGCAGCAACGCCCCCGGGGAACAGACCGGCATCGCGTTTGACGAGGAAGTCGCGCTCTCTTCCGACACGCCCGACCGCAGCGGCTATCGCTTCCTTGGTTGGAGCCTGACACCCGGCTCCATCGTCGCGGCATATCAGCCCGATGACAAGGTCAAGGGGCTTGTCGCGGCTGAGGGCGGCGTGGTCACGCTCTATGCCGTGTGGGCAGCAAACAGCTACACCATCGCGTTTGACGCCAACGGCGGCAGCAACGCCCCCGCAAACATTCAGGCGGAGTATGACGAAACGGTCTACATCCCGAGTTCCACCCCATCCCGCTACGGCTACAATTTCCTCGGCTGGGCAAGGTCGAAAACGGCAACGAGAGCGGAATACAGCGCGGGCGCAAGCGTCACCCGTCTCACCGCAAGTTCGGGCGGCGTGGTCACATTCTATGCCGTCTGGAAGGCGGACACTTTCCGGGTCAGATATGACGACAATCTCTTGGGCTCGGGAGTTGCCGTTCCTAAGGGTGATACGATCTCATACACGGGCAGCTACAACATTTCGAGTTCCCGCCCCTCGCGCACGGGCTACTACTTCCTCGGATGGAGCTTTACCGCGAGCGGCACGATAGCATACGATCCGGGCGACAAGGCGAATGTGCGGGATCTGTACGATAGGAGCGAGAAGTCGGATGGCATCGTCACCCTCTACGCTCGCTGGGAGCAGATGTACAAGATCACCATCAAATCGGAAGGCAAAAAGGGCGGGACGATCGCTTTGACGCCCGCAAGGTCGGATCTCTACTACCGCGCGGGCGAGCAGATCACCGCCAAGATCACATACTCCGGCAGCAACGACAAGCATTTCGGCTATCAGAGCGGCTCGACGACCATAGAGGAAAAAGGCAAGACGGAGTATAGCTTCACCATGCCTAAGGCGGATGTCACGCTGACTGTGTACAGCAATCCAGATGGTTGCTTCACTCCCGATACGTTCATCACGCTCGCGGACGGCAGTATGATCCCCGTCAAAGAGCTGTGCGTCGGGGATGAGGTGCTGGTCTTCGACCATGTCACGGGCGAGATCTCGACATCTCCCGTTGCGTATATCTCCATTGATAAAGCCGAGAAGTGGGAGACCATCTCCCTCATGTTTGAGGGCGGAGTCACCGTCGACGTCATTTCCGAGCACGGTTTCTTCGACCTCACGACGGGCGGATATGTGATGATCAACGCGGAGAATGTCTCCGAGTATGTCGGACACACCTTTGCGGGAATGGCGGGTGCAGACGGCGAGACGCTCGGCGCACTCAAACTCGTGAGCTATGAGTTCGGCGAGGCGGGGTCGGAAGCCTATTCCGTCGTGACCGCAAAGGACCTCAACCATTTTGCGAACGGAATGCTTGTGTTTTCCGACGGCATCGACGGACTCTACAACATCTTCGAGTACGGCGAAGGCATGAAGTACGACGAAGAGGCGATGGCGGCGGACATCGAGCGCTACGGGCTGTACACCTACGAGGATTGGAGCGACTACATCACCTACGAGCAGTTCCTCGCCTACAATGTGCAATACCTCAAAGTCTCCGTCGGCAAGGGGCTGATCACCGAGGAGGGGCTCATTGCCCTCATCGACAGATTTCTTCGCTGAGGGGAGGGCGGTATGCTGTCAAGACCCGTTTCGGTGGCGAACAATTTCTACGGCGAAAGGCTGACGGGCGATGCGCGCCGCATTTACGAGGCGCTCATCGCCGACCGCGCCCGCGGGATCATGCGCACTTCCGTTGCCGTAGACGACGCGGAGAATGTTTCCGCAAATGCGTCGGCGGCGCTCGAAGCCGTCAACTTCGGGTGCGCGGAGCTCTTCTTCGTGGGCAAGGCGGGGGAGCTCTCCTTTGACGGGAGGGCGGTCACGCTGGAGCACGAGTGCATATTCCCGGAGGACGAGCTCGACGCCTATCGTGAGGCGCTCGACGAGGCGGTGGAGAGCTTCGCCGCAAGTGTTTATTATTCCGACGACCGCGGGGTGTTGGAACGCCTCAACGAGATGCTCTCTACGACTGTGACGGGCGTCGACGGGCGCGAGGACGTCTACGGCAGCGCATACGCCGCTCTCGTCATAGGCGAGGCGCGCTGCGAGGGCTATTCCAAAGCCGCGCAGATCCTGCTTTCGCGCTGCGGCATCCCCTCCGTCATGGCGGCGGGCAGAGCGCGCTCATCGGACGGCAGAGAGGAGAACCATGCCTGGACCATCGCCACCGTGGACGGCAGGGACTATTCCTTCGACTTCACCTGGAACGCGCGGCGCATTGCCTACGGCATCCCGTCGCAGGAATATATGTTCCTCCCCGACAGCGACATGCTGCGGGAGCATTTCCCCATGTTCGATGGCTACCCGAAGTGCACGGACGCGAGCGCGACGTTTTGGGCGCGGCACGGCGGCGAGCTGGAGTTCATCTCCGACCTCGCGGGCGTGGACATCATGCCGTACGGCAAGCACTTCTTCACCATGGCTCGGCTTAATGAGCAGATCCCGCCCGCGGACGAGCGCGACGTCATCTTCGGCATGATGCAGAGCGAGCTCTCGCCCTCCAGCTACGGCAGCCTCAGCGGCTACACCTACAATCGCTCCCTCGGCGTTGTCACCTTCTACTTCCTCAACGAGTGACCCCGCAAAAGAAAAATGAGTGAGCGGCGGTAATGCCTAAAATATAACGCCCAAACGCAATGAGGGGATGTGAATTGCGTTCTTTTAAGTGCGAGGACGAGAGAACGCACTTTGGTGTACGTGACAGAGATTCGAGATATGCAAATGGGCGGCGTGAGCCGCCCAATCCCGCAAAAGAAAAATGAGAGAGCGGCGGATAGTTTTCGAGCAGAGTGAGAAAACGCGGAGCAAGTGAACGTCTTGCATTTTTCTTTTGCGGAAACACAGCCGCAGGCACATACGGGGTCCCCGCCGAAAGAATTTTCGGTGGGGTAAAAACGCGGACACCCCGCATAACTTGCGGGGTGTTGCTAATGATGCCTTGCGGCTGTGTGGTGGAGCTGAAAGCCGCTTGTCGCTATCAGATTATCCGCTATACGGCAAACAATTAGTTGCAATAAATATACGGAATAATATATAACTAATCTATAATTTTGAGTATATTTTTCTCAACTAATGCAACAGGATAACGAGTCATACCTTGTTTGACTCCATTTTTCCCGAATATTTTTTCGATTGTTCCCTTGTTTCTAACTGTCATTCCTTGTATAACTTTTCCGTCAACACTTTTTCTTCTTATCGTAATACAGTTTTCATCGTATTCTTCAAGAAATTTAACGGCAATTATTACTTTTCCATTTTGTTGCGCTGTTAAAAGTTGTGCAAACTTAAAATTACCCGTATCCTCAACCAGTTTACATGCTTCCGCGTTGAAGTCAAGCTGTCCTCTTCCTATACTTACAAATGCTGATGAACGTCCGTCTGCTTGTTTGATTTTTACAACTTGCCATTCCATGATAATTCTCCTCTTTGAGTTTTTATTGTCTATATTATATGCTATATTTTTACTAATGTCAATGCTTTTCCGCAAAAACGCTAATACTTTTATTAATTACTTATTTTATTTCTTGTATTGCTAACAGAGTGTTGCTTTTTATATTAGGTTTATTCCCTTATTGATAAGATATTTTAAAACGGTAACACGTGAAGATGTATATTTTATCTCTGTTAAGTATAATTGTTCAGTATCAAACTCATTACGTGAACGAAAATGCCCGAAAATGAAAAAGAAACCGACAAAGCGGTTTCTAATTCTGACGTAAACGCAGAGTGTGCGTATACGTCGCGTTTGGTGGAGGTGCGGGGAGTCGTAAGGAGCGCAGCGACGGAATAGCGAGGATGTGAGGTGAAACGGCGGATATGCGGGGCTTTTGTCGCGATGCCGTAGATCAACGAGAGCTGTGCGGAAAGAGAAGCCGCCGCCGAACAACTCGCGTCAGCCAAGGGTGAGACGCCCCGCTATCAGACAAGAAAAGCACCTGCTGTGCAGGTGCTTTTTGTGGTGGAGGTGCGGGGAGTTTCGCCATAAGAGCCGGCAACGAAGTAGCAGAGCGTTTGTGAGAGCGATTGAAACATCCCGGACGGTAGGGAAGGGCGAAAGCGTCTTGCTTCGCAAGCCGCCGAACCTGCGTGCACGGACTAATTGCACGCTTTGGCTGATAAACGGAAATGGCAGAGGGATACGCTTTTGACACAATGTCGCGCGCAAGTTCGCTCCCACTGCCGGCTTCACCACCATAAACAAACGGCACCGCTTTCGCGATGCCGTTTGTTTATGGTGGTGGAGGTGCGGGGAGTCGAACCCCGGTCCAACCGGTCGTTGACGGTGCTTTCTACATGCTTATCCGACGTTTGGGTGTCTCTTGCTTCGGTACGGCGGCGAACCTTGGCTCGACAAGCCCGTGATGACAGCGACCTTACCGGGCGATGGGGCCGCGTTGTCTGTTTTTATGATGCCGCTTGCTCGGGGAACAGAAAACCCGAGGGCGACACGCTGACTAAATTAAGCAGCGAGGGCGAACTCCATGGTGGAGTTCTTTTGCGTATTTTTCGCGTTTATTTTTTATTTCCGTTTTTACGCAGACGAGCCTGCGGCATGCTTACCCCGCCTCAAACCGACTGTCGAAGCCGGTACACCCCCACGCCGTAGGGTAACGCGACGCAGGTAAAGAGATTATAGCATATTATTCCCGAAATGCAAGGATTTGTGTTGCATCGGGAACTTTTTCTCAACGAGATGCTTCCCCTGTTTTGCCATGTCGTTTATTCATTTTTCTTCTTTGGTGATGTCAAAAAACTACTTGAGCTTTGTGGAACGCCTACCTTATCCCTTCATGAGTTGTTTTCCGATCGAGAGCATCGTTTCCAGCCGCTTTATCTCAGCGGAAAGCACTTTTCGACCGAGATCCGTGATGATATAAAGGTTTTTTTGATTTTTTCCGGAGGGATGAAAAAGACCGCCGGCTGTGAGGCTGGCGGTCTCGGTCATTGTGATGCCGCGGAGCGGGGCGATCAAAGCATCTTCTCGATGTCGGCGAGGGTGAAGGTGCGGGAGATGATGTAGCTTGTCGTGCCCACCTTGTCGAAGGAGCCGTAGCCCACCACGTTGTAGGTGCCGTCCACGCACACCACGCCGCTGTAACCGTTGTCGATGACGGCGTTGTAGGGCTTGGCGAAGTAGTCCGTCCTGCCAAGCTCGATGAGGTAATCACCTTTGCTGTCGTTCAATGGATCGTCGTCGGCGTAGGTCATGAGGTCGGCGAAAGTGCCAACCCAGGCGTACCAGCCGCCGCTGATACGGTTGTAGATGCTCACCGCGCTGCGCTTGACGGGGATCATCTGTCTGAAAGAGATGAGCAGTTTCCCGGTGGTCTCGTCATACTCCGCCTTGTGGCGGTCGCCGCTGAGCTCGTAGGGGAGTTCTTTCAGCCCTTCCCAGGTCTCGCCCTCGTCGTAGGAGAAGGCGATGAGGGAGCGGGACACTCTCTTTTCCGCGCGGGAGATGAGGATGAGCGCATCGTTGTCCTCGTTGCGGACGATCTCCACCTCGCACATGCCGTACTTTTGCGTTTCCTCGGCGTAGTCGGGCATGAGCAGTTCGGGCGCGGACCAGTCGGCGTTCCCGTCCTCGTCGAAGGTGAGGTAGGTCTTGTAGACGTTGAAGGAGTGGTCGTGGAAGAGCCCCATCCACTTGTCGATGTACTGTCCGCCCTCCTTGATCTGCGTGAGGGAGGACATCGCGACGATGGCGTCCGCGGGGGAGTGGAATTTCTCGAACTCGCTCCAAGTCTCGCCGTAGTCGTCGGAGAAGGAGAAGTTGAAGCCGTCCGCCTTATATTTCGTCGCCACCCAATAGGGGCAGCCGGAGATCATCACCAGCTTCTCGCTGCCGTCCGTGAAGTGCAGGTTGTAGAGGGTGGGGGTCTCCTGCGAGTCGGCAAAACTTGTGGGCAGTCCCGTTACTCTGTCCGACCAGGTGAGCCCCATATCGTAGCTTACGCGCATCGCGATCTGTCCCTTGCCGTGCCCGAGAGGGTACATGACGATGATCTTGCCCTGTTCGGAGCCGTCGTCCACCCAGACGGAATCGGGGTGCGCGATGTAGCTGCCCGATTTTTCCACCGTGACGGCGGAATCGAGGGAGAGGCTCACCACGGGGAGATCAATGAAATCCGCGGGTTCGTTCAAAGTGACGAAGTGCGTGGGGACGAGGATGACCGCTAGTGCCACGCCCGCCGAAAGGACGGAGATGAGCGAGATCACGATCTTTTTGCGGTTGCGTTTGAACCACACCGAGAATTTCTCTCTCGGCTTTTTGCTTTTTTTGCCGCTTTTTGCGGTCTCGGGCTCGGACGGAGCGGCGTCGCGCTCCGCACCCTCCGCGTTGTCGGCAGCCGCCGCGGCGTCTGCTTCGGGCTCGGCGACGGTATCTTCGCGGATGAGATCGTTTTCTTTGTCGGACATGGCGTGACCTCCCTTTTTTCGCTTAAATTTTATATTACGCACGCGCGCCTGTCAAGCGCGCGCACCTTGACTAAGAGCGCGCGGGAGATTATAATCATAAAGGACGTTTCGCCCGCGCATGCAGGGCATTTTGTCCGCGGGCGCGCGGATGCGTGCGGCACAGGGCAGCGCGGATGTGCGCCGCACGGATGTTGCGTCAGGATACGGCGCGCGAGAGCGCGCACGGGAGGGGATATGAGGACCAAGGTTACAGCCATCGCGGAACACACCTATATGCTCACCGACCGCCTCACGGGGGTCAATCAGTTTCTGCTGGAAGGCAAGGAGAAAGCTCTCCTCATCGACACGGGCTATGGCACCAAGTCGCTGCCCCGCGTGGTGGAGAAGCTGACCTCGCTCCCCGTCATGGTGGTCAACACGCACCTGCACCCCGACCACAGCAACGGCAACGGCTTTTTCGGGAAGGTGATGGTGGGGGAGCCCGATCTGCCCTCGCACGGGGTGCCGTCCAACTACATTTTCGAGGGCGTCGCCTCGGCGTACCGCAAGAGCCTGCTGCGCCCGCTCATGAGCGTTGCTCGCAAATTCGCTTTGATCGACCCGTCATCTGCGGAATATTCCCCGATGCCCGACATGATCCATCTCGGCGACAGAAGCCTGGATGCCGTCCCGTGCCCCGGGCATACGGCGGGGAGCGTGATCTTCTGCGACTCGGAGACCGACTTCATCTTCGCGGGGGACGCCATCAACCGCGAGCAATGGATGTTCACCTGTCCATCCTCGAGGACGAAGGACTATGCGGAGCTTTGGAAAGATATGCAAGAGGGGCTCTCCTGCTGGTCCGAGATATGGATCTCGCACAGCAGGAAACCGCTGGGTATTGACTTCATCGGCGAGTTTATCCGCGCATTGGAGACGATAAACCCCGAAAACGGGCGTCCGACCAAGATCAAGGGCACGCCGGAACCGGTGACTATTTATGCATGCGAGAGCGAGAAATACGGCAGGATACGTGTGTGGGCGTATCCGTCGCAGGTGAGGTGAAGATATGCTTTTGTCCAAGCTGACCGCGGAGGTCATCCGCCGCAACACGAAAAAGTACGATGACTTGAGGATCGCGAAGCAGACCCCGCCCGCGGGCGTTTCCGTCGAGGTGTTCGACTATCTCCCGGACGGCGACCCGATGCACAAACTCAACGTCTACCGCCCCGAGGAGACCTCGGGCGTGCTCCCCGTCATCGTCAACATCCACGGCGGCGCCTGGGTGTACGGCGACAAGGATCTGAACAAATATTACTGCATGTATCTCGCCTCCAAGGGCTTCCTCGTGATGGGCATGAGCTATCGCCTGATGACCGCCGTCACCCTGAAAGAGCAGGTGCAGGACGTGTTTGCGTCCGTGTGCTTCCTCGCGGACAACGCGGAGAAGCTGGGCGCGGACACGGAGAATGTCATGCTCTCCGGCGACAGCGCGGGCGGACACCTTGCGTCCCTCGCGGCGAGCATAATGGCGTCGCCCGAACTTGCGGCGGCGTACGGCGTCAGGGTGCCCGCTCTCTCGGTGAAGTGCCTTGTCATGAGCCATCCGGTGGGCGAGGTGCACTCCGTCATGCTGAACAAACACCTCCGTCCTTCTCTCGGCGGCGGGGCGGTGCAGCGCATCTTTGACGGCATCCTTTTCGGCAAAAAACGGAAAAAACACGAGGTGTACGGTCTCTCCGCGTTCACGGAATACTCCCGTGGTCTCACCCTCCCGCCCACGCTGCTCATAGGCTGCGAGCGCGACGTCTACGTCCGTCACAGCCTGCTCCTTTCGAGGCTGTTCGAGGATATGGTGAAGGAGGGCAGATGTCCGCGTTTCGTCTTCGACTACGTCCCCGCGGCGGAGGAGACGAGAAAGCTCCGTCACGTCTACAACATCGTGCACTACGAGTGGCGTGAGTCAATGCGCGTCAACGACCTTTCGCTGGGATTTTTCTGCGAGAGCATGAAAGCGGACTGCGCGGAGTGACTCCGCCGCGAACTCTCTTATGACGGGCGTTGCAGGCAAGGGGTCGCCCGCCCGCAAGTCCCGACCGTGCAAAAACGCCGAAAATGATCGTTCCGAAGCGGGGCACATCATTCCGTCCCGCATGAGACCGCTCGTGATATGCACTCCGGCGCGGCGTGAAACGGACGGTGCGGCGGCGAAAAAGTGACGATCATTCCGCGACATGTGTACGCGGAATCGCATTTTTGTTGAAAATCTAACGTTATTCTAATGATAGGGGGTTAAAATGAGATCCGGCGCGGGGAGGCACGCCGCTCCGAGGGAGCGGAGCCGAGCCGCGTGGGCGCCCTGAGAGGGCGCGGGTGTGACGATGGGAAGAATGAAGAATTTTGCGCTCAAACTTAAAGAGGCGGCGGTCGCGGTCATCCCGATCACGGCGTTGGTGCTCATCCTCAACTTCGCGTTGGGGGGCATGCCCACGCTCAATCTCGCCTCTTTTTTGGTGGGCGCGGTCTTCCTCATCATCGGCATGGCGCTCTACACGCTGGGCAGCTCCATCTTCATGGAACCCGCGGGAGAGCAGATCGGCGAGAAAGTCACCTCGACGCGCAAGGTGTGGTTCATCCTGCTCGTTGCCCTCGTCGTCGGAGTGGTGGTGACCGTCGCGGAGCCCGACCTCAACGTGCTCGCGACGCAGATAGGCAGCATCCCCAACATCGTGCTCATCGCGAGCGTCGGCGCGGGCGTGGGCGTGTTCATAGTCGTAGCGGTGCTCCGAGTGTTGCTCAAAGTGCGCCTGAACGCGCTGCTCATCGCGCTTTATGCGGTGGTCTTCGTGCTCGCCGCCTGCTCCGCGGAAGGGTATGTCCCCCTCTCGTTCGACTCCGGCGGAGTGACCACCGGACCCATCACGGTGCCTTTCATCCTCGCGCTCGGCGTGGGCATCTCGGGCGCGGTCGGCGGCTCGCGCTCGCAGGAGGACAGCTTCGGCATGGTGGGCATCTGTTCCGTCGGACCCATCATCGCAGTGCTCATCCTCGGGCTGGTCTACAAGACGGACGCGCAGGCGGAGGCGAGCACGCTCTCCGAGTTCGCGAGCTTCGGCGAGGTGATGACCGCCTATCTCGACGCGCTGCCGTTTTATCTCAAAGAGGTCGGGATCGCGCTCGCGCCCATCTTTGCGGTATTCCTGTTTTTCCAGTTCACCATGCTGAAACTGCCCGGGAAGAGCCTTGCGAGGATGATCGTCGGCGCGGTGTATACATACATCGGTCTCACTCTCTTCCTCACGGGCGTCAACGTCGGGTTCATGCCCGCGGGCTCCTTCATAGGCGGAGAAGTGGCGGGGGTGAGCAGATGGCTCGTCATCCCGATAGGCGCGCTGATAGGCTCGCTCATCGTGCTTGCGGAGCCCGCGGTGCACGTCCTCAACAGACAGGTGGAGCAGCTCACGGGCGGCGCGATAAGCCGCAAGAACATGCTGGTGGTCTTCGTCATCTCGATGGCGATCGCGGTCGCGCTCAGCATGCTGCGCGTGGCGACGGGCATCTCCATATGGTGGATAATCGTGCCCGTATACGTCATCGCGCTCGCGCTCACTTTCTTCGTGCCCAAGATCTTCACCGCCATAGCGTTCGACTCGGGCGGGGTGGCGTCCGGACCCATGACCGCGACATTCCTGCTCCCCTTCGCGATGGGCGCGACTGCCGAACTCGGCGGCTCCATCATCAACGACGCATTCGGCACCGTGGCATTCGTCGCCATGACCCCTTTGGTGGCGATCCAGATCATGGGCTTGGTGTTCCGCGTCAAGAAGACGGTGGCGGCGCGTGCCGCACAGGAACAGTATCGCGCTCTGCTCGCCCGCGAAGGCGACATAGTGGAACTTTGACGGGAGGTGGATATGCAGCTCAAACTCGTCTTTGTGATCGTTGACAAGGCAAAAGCCGAAAAGGTGCTCCACGCCCTCGAAGAAAGAGGGTTGAGACACCTTCATGCCATGCCCGGGACGGGCACCGCTCCCACCGCGCTCACGGACATTCTGGGCACGGGCGAGACGGAAAAGGTGATGATATGGGGGACGGCGAAAGAGGAGGAGATCCCCGCCGTCTACGACCTAATGAAAGAGAAATTCCGCTTTGAGGAAAAGAACACGGGCATCGCGTTCACCGTGCCCGTAAAGAGCGTGAGCGGGCCTGCGGCGCTCGCATTGCTCGCGGGGCTCGACGCCGTGAGCGGGGAGGTGAAAAAATGAGTTACAGACTGATCGTCGGCATCGTCAACAGAGGCTTCGAGACCGCCGCCATGGACGCGGCGAGGAACGCGGGCGCCACGGGCGGTACTCTCGTCAACGCGAGGGGCGCGGGCGCGCACGAAGCGGAGAAGGCTTTCGGCATCGCCGTACAGCCGGAGAAGGAGATCCTGTTCATCCTCTCTCCCGAGGGGAAGTGCAGCGACATCATGCGCGCCGTCGTGGAGCGAGCGGGGCTGAACACCGCGGGCGCGGGCATCTGTTTCACCCTGCCCGTGGACAGCGTCCTCGGCGTCACGATGGGCATAGACGAGCGGGGAGAAGAGGAGTGACCCGCCCTTCGGGGCGGCATACACCGCCGCGCGGGCAAGCGACGGTTTTTGCAAAAAAGCTATGTTTTACCATCGGATCCGCGGTGTAAACATCCGGTATGTGCAGGATCTTTCTGTGCCTGACAACTTGCCGAAAGTGCGGAAGAGGGCGGACGCCCTCTTTTTTTTGTCCCGAAAAAAGGTGCGCCGCACCGCGCGGAAACGAGCAGGGGAGAATGCCGTTCCGTGTATGCGGCGGTTTTTCGGAAGAGGAGCGCTTGCCGCGGGGCGGGAAGGGGGATCCTTTTCAAAAAATCGGGGACAGGTGTCGATTTCTTTGTTTCTGCTCTTGATTATATATCATAAAAGTTATATACTGTTGTCATGGCGGTCCGGACTTTGCTGTTCGCCCGAAGCGCGGGCGACAACGTGTTTGTCAATCAGGCGATAGAAGCCGCGCTCCTCGATAGGGTGCGCGACGGCGAAGCGGCGCTCTATCTTTGGAGCAACGCGGACGCCGTGGTGCTCGGACGCAACCAGGACGCTTTTGCGGAGTGCAGTGTGGACGCTCTCGAAGCCGCGGGCGGTGTGCTCGCGCGCAGACTATCGGGCGGCGGCGCCGTCTTCCACGACGGCGGCAACCTCAATTTCACATTCATCGGAAGGGAAGGGGAGTTTGCAAAAGAGGAGAATTTCCGTGTGGTGCTCGCCGCGCTCTCCGCGCTCGGCGTAAAGGCGGAGCTCAGCGGCAGGAACGATCTCATCGCCGCGGGCGCGAAGTTCGGCGGCAATGCCTATCTCCGCCGCGGCGGGACCATGCTCCACCACGGCACTTTGCTCATCTCGACCGACCCCGCGAGGGTGGAACGCTTTCTCACTCCGCCGGAGGAAAAGCTTTCCGTCAACGGCGTCAGGAGCGTCTCGTCGAGGGTGGCGCCCCTTTGCGACATCGCGGACGGCGTCACCGTCGAGAGGGCGGAAAAGGCACTTTTCGACGCATGGCGGCAGAGCGCGCCGGAGGCAGCGCTGCAAGAGGTGCAGCCCGTGTCTCTCGGCGCCGCGAGCGTGATGAAGTGGACGGGGTTCTTCTCCGCCGACGAATGGCGTTACGGCAAAAAGGCGCGCTATACGACGCGCTTCGAGACCACGCTCTTCGGCAGGCGCGCCGTGGTGCGCACGGGCGAGGGCGGAGAAGTCGCACTCTTTTCGGACGGGATGGACGCGGACGCCGTCGAGGCGGTGCGCGTGCTGCTCGAGGGCGGGGAGCCCTCGTTCTCGGCGTTTGACAGTGATACACAAAATGCGATCCGCACGGAGACCGAAAGGCTCCGCGCGCTGATCACGGAGGACGGAGATGTTTGATCTCATCGTGTTGGGCGGAGGTCCCGCGGGATATACGGGCGCCATCCGCGCCGCGAAACTCGGCATGAGCGTTGCGCTCATAGAGGGCGGCGAAGTGGGCGGCACCTGCCTCAACAGAGGGTGCATCCCCACCAAATGTCTGCTGCATTCTTCAGCGCTCTTCGCTTCCCGCGCGGGCTGGGCGGAGTGCGGAGTGAGGGCGGAGAGCGTGACCTTCGACGAAGGGGCGGCTTACTCGCGCAAGGACGGGGTGGTCGCGTCTCTGCGCGGCGGAGTGGAAAAGCTGCTCGCCGCTCTCGGAGTGAAAGTGATAAGGGCGCGCGGCGTCATCGCGGACGCGCACACCGTGCTCGCGGACGGCGAGCGCATAGAGGGCAAAAACCTGCTCATCGCCACGGGTTCCCGTCCCGCGGTGCTCCCCGTCAAGGGGGCGGAATGGGCGCTGACCTCGGACGGAGTGCTTTCGGAGCCTCTTCCCGCGGGCGACGTCGTCATCGTGGGCGGCGGAGTCATCGGCATGGAACTCGCGTGCTACTTCGCGGACTGCGGCAGGGGAGTGACGGTGCTGGAATACGCCGAGAGGGTGCTGTCGTTTTTCGGCAAGGAACTTTCGGTGCAGCTCGTTTCCGCATTGAAGCGCAGGGGGGTGAAGATCGTCACGTCCGCCCGCGTGACGGAGATCGGCGAAGGATATGCCCTCTACGAATGCGGCGGAGCGGAGCAACGCGCGGAAGGCGGGGCTGTCGTCGCGGCGACGGGCAGGCGCGCGAATGTCGAAGGGATAGGCCTTCCCGCGATAGGTCTTCCGGAGACCCCGATATTCACGGACGAAAACATGATGACCCTCGTCCCCGGCGTCTACGCCGCGGGAGACGTGACGGGCGGCATACAGCTTGCGCACTACGCTTCGGCGTGCGCGCTGAAAGCGGTCGCGCACATGGCGGGCAAGCCCTCGGATATCGACCTTGCCACCGTGCCGTCATTGGTCTACACCTCGCCGGAGGTCGTCTCCGTAGGGCGCACGGACGAAGCGGCAAAGACGGGGAAATTCCTGCTCGGCGCCAACGGCAGGAACCTCGCCAACGGCTCGAACAGAGGGTTTATCAAGATATATTGCGACAATAAAGACGTCATTGTGGGCGCAGAGGCGTTCGGTGACGGCGTGACGGAGCTCTCCGGCGAGCTCTCGCTTGCGGTGAGCAAAGGCATGACCGCGGAGGAAGTCGCCGCCGTCATACACGCGCATCCCACGCTCTCGGAAAGCGTTGCGGAGGCGTGCGAAGACGTCTTCGGACTTGCGACGCACAAGCGTTGAGGAGGGTTATGAAAAGAACGGCACTTTATGACAAGCACATCGCCCTCGGCGGCAGGATGGTCGAGTTCGCGGGATACGAGCTGCCCGTGCAGTATTCCGGCATACTTGAGGAACACCGCGCCGTAAGAGAGGCGGCGGGCGTGTTCGACGTCTCGCACATGGGAGAGTTCATCTTCACGGGGCAGGGCGCGGAAGAGGTGCTCAACGCCCTTCTCACCAACGACATCCGCGGCATGGCGGACGGAAGGGTGAGATATTCCCTCCTCCCCAACGAGAGGGGCGGCGCGGTGGACGACGTCCTCGTCTATCGCGTGAATGCGGAGAAGTTCCTCGTCGTGGTCAACGGCGCCAATGTGGAAAAGGACGCCGAGCACGTGAGGGCGCATCTTTCCGGGTGCGGCTTTGAAGACATTTCGGAGAGCGTGTCGCAGATCGCGGTGCAGGGTCCCCGTGCGGAGGAGATAATGCGCGTGGTCGTCGAGAGCGGCGAGCTCCCCGCGAAATATTACACTTTCACCCGCCACGTCATCATCGCGGGGGCGGACACGTTGGTCTCCCGCACGGGATACACCGGCGAGGACGGCTTCGAGGTGTATTGCGCCAACGACGACATCACCGCGGTGTACGAAGCGGTGCTGAGGGCGGGCGAGGACCGCGGTCTCATCCCCTGCGGACTGGGCGCGCGCGACACTCTGCGCCTGGAGGCGGGCATGCCCCTCTACGGGCACGAGCTTTCCGACGACATCCCCGTGAACGAGGTGGGGCTGGATTTCGCCGTCAAGACGGGGAAGGAGAGTTTCCTCGGGAGGGACGCCATCCTCGCGCATATCCCCGAGCATGAACGCATAGGCGTGAAAGTCGCGGGGAAAGGCATAGTGCGCGAGCACTGCGACATCTACGCGGACGGCGAGAAGGTGGGCGTCTCCACCTCGGGCACGCATTCCCCGACGCTGGGGTGCGGCATCGCGATGCTCCGTGTGAAGAAGGGCGTCGCGGGAGAGCTGTTTGCGGACGTCCGCGGGCGCATGCTCCCCCTCGAGAGGACGGAGCTCCCCTTCGTGAAGAGGAAATGAACTTTGAGGCGGGCATCCCCGCCGTGACATCCTGCTCGGGCAGGGCGGACGAGGGCGCCCCGGGACGGGCGCCTGCGAACAAACATTCCGCGGCGAATGCCGCCGGCATAAAAGGAGAAGAAAGTCATGAAACAGTACACACGCACTCACGAATGGGTGGAGATCCGCGACGGCAAGGCGTACATCGGCATCAGCGCTCACGCAGCCGACGAGCTCGGCGAAGTGGTCTATGTCGACCTCCCCGAAGTCGGGGCGGCGGTCACGGCGGGCGAACCCGCCTGCGAGCTGGAGTCCGTCAAGGCGGTGGCGGAGGTCAATTCCCCCGCGAGCGGCACCGTGGCGGAGGTCAACGACGAGCTTGCCGACGCTCCCGAAAAGGCGGGCGAGAGCTGGATCTTCGCCGTCGAGCCTTTCGTCTTGCAGGAAGACCTCATGAGCGAAGCCGAATATTCGGTGTTTTTGGGGTGAGCTATGGCAGATTATCTTTCCGTCTCCGACGCCGAGCGCAAAGAGATGCTGAACTTCCTCGGAGCGTCTTCCGTCCGTGATCTTTATTCCGACCTTCCGGCGGCGCTCAAAAAGAAGAAGTTCGTGCTCGCGGACGGCAGATCGCAGCAAGAGACCTATCGGGCGATGGCGGAGCTCGCGGACAGGAACGCCGCATACCGCAGCGTTTTCCGCGGCGCGGGCAGCTATCGTCACTATATCCCCGCGGCGGTGAAGAGCGTCACCTCGCGCGAGGAGTTTATGACGGCGTACACGCCCTATCAGCCCGAGATCTCGCAGGGGATATTGCAGGCGACTTTCGAGTTCCAGACCATGATGTGCTCTCTCACGGGCATGGACGTCGCCACAGCATCGCACTATTCGGGCGCGACGGCGGCGGCGGAAGCGTGCGTCATGTGCGCGGGGAAGGCGAAGAAGGTCGTCACCTTTGACAACGTCAACCCCGACACCCTCGACGTCATCCGCACCTATCTCGGCGCAAGGGACATCGCGCTTGCGGTGCTGCCCACGAATAGCGGCGCCGCGGAGCTCGGCGATGCGGACGGCTACGGCGCGGTGTATGTCGAGTCGCCCAACTACTACGGCATCCTCGAGGACATCGCGGCGGTCGCCGAAGCGGCGAAAGCCAAGGGTGCCAAAGTCATCGCGGGGTGCAACCCTCTCTCCCTCGCCCTCTTCAGGGCTCCCGGTGACCTCGGCGCGGACGTCGCGGTCGGCGACGCGCAGCCTTTCGGGATGCCGCTGAGCTTCGGCGGGCCGTATCTCGGATATATGGCGGCGAAGAAAGAGTTCATGCGCAAGCTCCCGGGCAGGATCGTGGGCGAGACGACGGACGCTGACGGCAGGCGCGCTTTCGTGCTCACTCTGCAGACGAGAGAGCAGCACATCCGCCGCGAGAAGGCGACTTCCAACATCTGTTCCAACCAGGCGCATTGCGCTCTGACCGCCGCGGTCTATCTTTCCCTCGTGGGACCGCAGGGGCTCAGGGATGTCGCGCTGAAATGCGCGTCCAATGCGCACTACCTCGCAAGAGAGCTCTCCCGCGTCGGCGCCAAGCTGTTCTATGAGGGGGAGTTTTTCCATGAGTTCGTCACCATCACTCCGGGCAAGGCGTCCGCGGTGGCTGCCGCTCTCGAAAAGAAGGGCATCCTCGGCGGGCTCCCCATCGACGAGCACCGCATCATCTGGTGCTGCACGGAGCTCAACTCCAAGGCGGATATGGACGAAGTCGTGAAGACTGTGGAGGAGACGCTATGAAGACTGTTTTCGAGAGATCCGTGAAGGGCAGGGTGGGCGTTGCCGCCTCCGCCCTCGAAGTGGAAAGCTATGTCTACGGTGCGGACCGTCTGCGTGACGATCTCGTGCTGCCCGAGCTTTCGGAGCCCGAAGTGGTCGCACACTACACCGCGCTTTCAAAGCGCACTTTCGGTGTGGACGACGGCTTCTACCCCTTGGGCTCCTGCACCATGAAATACAACCCCAAGCTCAACGACGAAGTGGCGGCGCTGCCCGGGTTCCGCGACGCGCACCCGTTGGCGCGTGCCGACAAAATGCAGGGTTCACTCGCCGTGATCGACACTTTAAGTGCCTATCTTGCGGGGATAACCGGAATGGACGCCGTGACGTTGCAGCCCTGTGCGGGCGCTCACGGGGAGTTCACCGCGATGCTCATGGTCAAAAAATATCACCTCTCCCGAGGGGACGAGGCGCGCAGCAAAGTGCTCATCCCCGACAGCGCTCACGGCACCAATCCCGCGTCTGCGGCGATGGCGGGCTTCGAGGTGGTCACGGTGCGTTCGGGTGCGGACGGCTGCGTCGACCTTGCCGACCTCAGACTGAAAGCGGGTGAGGATACGGCGGCGTTCATGCTCACCAACCCCAACACTCTCGGCAAGTTCGAAAAGCACGTGCTCGAGATAGCGGACATCATCCACGAGGCGGGCGGGCTCATGTATTACGACGGCGCCAACCTCAATGCCGTCATGGGCGTGGTGCGCCCCGGCGACATGGGCTTCGATCTCGTGCACCTCAACCTGCACAAGACTTTCTCCGCTCCCCACGGCGGCGGCGGTCCCGGTTCCGGCCCCGTGTGCTGCAAGGCGGAGCTCGCCGCCTTCCTTCCCGATCCTCAGGTCGTGCGCACGGAAAAGGGCTTCCGCTTCGGCAGGAGCGACTGGTCGGTGGGCAGAGTGGGCGCGTTTTACGGCAACTTCGGTGTGTACGTCAAAGCCCTCGCCTACATCGTCGCGCTCGGCGGCGAAGGGCTCAGGGAAGCGGCGGAGACCGCGGTGCTCAACGCCAACTATCTGCGTGAAAAGATCAGCTATTTCTATCCCGTCGGAGAGGGACGGTGCATGCACGAGTTCGTGCTCTCAATGCGCAAACTGCGCGACGAGACGGGCGTGACTGCGGCGGACGTCGCCAAGGCGCTCATTGACCGCGGCATCCATCCTCCCACCATGTATTTCCCGCTCATCGTCGAGGACGCGCTCATGTTCGAGCCCACCGAGACCGTGAGCAAGGAGACTCTCGACGCGGTGGCGGATGCGCTGAAAGAGATCATCGACCTCGCTCACACCGACCCGGAGGCGCTGCATTCCGCGCCTCACACCACTCCCGTGCGCCGTCCCGACGAGGCGGCTGCGGCACGCGACCCCGTGGTGAAAGGCTGACGGTAAAGAAGGCGCGGGACTCTTTTCCCGCGCCCCTTCCTCCGCGCGCTCACCCTTCACGGCGGATATTCTTCTCCTCCGCCGAATATGCTTTTAAGAGCGCTTCAAGCGCAGACATTCAAGGAGGTGCCTTATGGCAAAAGGAAAAAGCGACTATTTCGGACTGCCTTACATCGCGAGTCTCGTCCTTGCGATCATCCCATTCACGGCGTGGGTCCTCGGCATGATCGTCAGGTTCTCGGAGGGCAAGATCGTGGCAGGCGTCATCAGGATCTTCGGCGGCTGGCTCATTTGGCTGGTCGACCTGGTCATGATGATCACCAAAAAGTCCATCTGGAGACTGCTCGATGTCTGAGCGCGTCGTAGGACTGAACGGCAGAGACGTCCGCGGGGATGAGAGGAAGGTGCTTTCGGAGCTCGCCTTCGAGCACTATCCCGTCTGTGTGGACGCGGGAGAGGGGGAGCGCGCCTTCCCCTCCTTCGACGCCGCGCGGGAGTACATCTCTGCGGTGTTCGCCGAGGCACAGACCTCGGGCGACTGACCCTTCGCTTCCGCAGCCCGCCTTTTTTTGCGGCGCGGCGCCCTCGCGGCGCTTTTTATTTATGCCGACCCGGCATGAGAAAGGCGCCGAGCGTCTCACTCTTCTGCGGCATGGGATCCCCGTCGGGAATGTGGCGGGAAGGCTCAAACGGGTCAAGGAAAAATCCGGCGCTTTTGTGAGGAAGCGCGGCATGCGCCGCGCCCCTCGAAGGACAGTATGCCGGACCGGAATAATACGAACCGGTCTCGGAGCAATTCTTTTCTGCGGTTTTACGCTCTCCGTCGCGGCAGTTACAGCGATGCGATGAGGTCTTTGAAGATCTTGATGTGCAGTTCCTCATCCAGCACTATGCGCTCTATGAGCGTCTTGACGCACTCGGTGCGCAGCGCGAGCACGGTGCGCTCGTAGTTGAGGATGGCGGTCTCCTCCGCGGCGATGTTCTCGCGCAGGAATTTTTTCGGGTCGAGGGTGTAGTTGGGAAAGCTCCCGCTCCAATAAGTCCTGCCGCCCATGACGGGATAGCCGCCGAGCCCTACGATGGCGTGCCCGAGCAGTGCGTGGTGATGCATTTCCGTTTTCGCGATGCCGCCGACGGCTGCGGCGATCTCCTTGTTGCGCGTCGTGACGTAGCTTTGAAAGCAGTAGGTCGTGATGGCGGTCAGCTCTCCCGCGGGACCGCCGTAGAGGGGCATGAGCAGTTTTGCGTCCGCGATGTTTTCGGCGCACTCGATGTCGGGATAGGGCAGTTCGGACGCGAAGGTGTCGTAGGGCATATTCTCCTCCTTTCGCCCCAATATATGAAGGCGGGCGGCGGGTGGTGACGGAAAACGGCTCCGATAAGAGAAAATGCGTCAATCTGCTTGCAAAAGACATTCCCGTGTGATAAACTCTTATAGCTTGTAAACGGAAACGCACGCGGATCGCGGCATTTTCCGTCCGAGAGGTGTCTTAGATATGAAGAAAAGAGTCATAATGTTGATCGCACTCATCGCACTCGTCGCCGTGCTCGGCGTCGTGCTTGCGGCGTGCAACGAGTCCACCACGTCCGACCCCGCCGGTTCCATCGACTACGAGGTAAGGCAGAACGTCACGCTCGCATTCATGATCATGATGCTCGTCGCGGGTATAGCGCTCATCGTGGTCGTTATGATGCAGAAGGGCACCAACGACAACGTGGGCGTCATCACGGGAGCTTCCGACACCTACTACGGCAGAAACAAGGAGAAGGGCAAGGAAAGCGTGCTCAAGAAGGTCACCTTCGCGCTGTTCGCTTTCATCCTCGTGTGCTCCATCATCTGCTTCGTGGTCGGCACGGTCGACTGAACGGAAAGCAAAGTTCGGACGGCTCCCGCAACGGGAGCCGTTTTTATTTGCCCTGCGGGAATGATGCGGATCCGTTTCGGAACAATTCTTTTCGGCGCTTTTCCGCGGCTGAGGCTTGCCAATATGTATACTATTGACTGCACCTCACCCGCAAAAAATCATCCGAAAATCTCTTGCTCCGAGGTGTTGGAAATCCCGCGGTGCCATGGCGGATCCGCATCATCCCCGCCGGGCATGCCCTCCGAAAGGCACACGGATGCGTCTCGGAACAATTCTTTTCGGCGCGTTTATGCAAGGCTGTCCGCAGGGAGCCGCACGGAGAGGGGCGGCTTTATCGGATCGCGGAAAGGGGTGCTGCGTGCCGCTCCCGCCGCTCATTCGGGGAGAGGGCGTAAAACTGTTGTAAAAAGAGAGAAAAAGTTATATCATATAAATTACGGCGCGCGGCGCGCGCGAAAGAGAGAATGCGATGAAGATCGTTGCCACCAACAAGAAAGCCTATCACGACTATTTCGTGGAGGAGACCTATGAGGCGGGGGTAGTGCTTGTCGGCACGGAGGTCAAGTCCGTGCGGCTGGGCAAGGTGAACCTCCGCGACAGCTACGTCTCGCTGAAGAGCGGCGAGGCGGTGCTTTCGGGTGCGCACATTTCTCCTTACGAGAAGGGGAGCTATTTCAATGTCGATCCTCTCCGTCCGCGCAAGCTGTTGCTGCACAAGGACGAGATAAGGAAGCTGAAAGCCAAGACGGAGCAGAAAGGTTACACCGTCGTCCCTCTCAGGATCTATTTCAAGGACAGTCTCGTCAAGGTGGAGATCGGGTTGTGCAAGGGCAAGGATCTTTACGACAAGCGCGAGACGCTGAAGCGCCGCGAAGAGGCGCGCAAGCTGGATCGCATCAAGAAGGAGTTCAACACCAGATGAGTGCCCGAGTGCGGCGCATTTGGCAGAAAAGGAGTTTTATATGAGCAAGATCGAGACTTTATGTGTCCAAGGCGGCTATACGCCCGGCAACGGCGAGCCGAGGCAGATCCCCATCGTACAGAGCACGACCTTCCGCTATGAGACCAGCGAGGATATGGCGAAGCTCTTCGACCTGGAGGCGTCGGGCTATTTCTACACCCGCCTGCAGAACCCCACCAACGACACGGTGGCGGCGAAGATCTGCGCCCTCGAGGGCGGCACTGCGGCGATGCTCACGTCGTCGGGTCAGGCGGCGAATTTCTTTGCGGTGTTCAACATCGCGAGCGCGGGCGATCACGTGGTGGCGAGCTCCACCATCTACGGCGGCACATTCAATCTCTTTTCCGTCACCATGAAGCGCATGGGCATCGACTTCACCTTCGTCGCGCCCGACGCGAGCGAGGAGGAACTGGACGCGGCGTTCCGCCCCAACACCAAGGCGGTGTTCGGCGAAACCATCGCAAACCCCGCTCTCACCGTCCTTGACATCGAGAAGTTCGCACACGCGGCGCACGCGCACGGCGTGCCGCTCATCGTCGACAACACCTTTGCCACCCCCGTCAACTGCCGTCCCTTCGAGTGGGGCGCGGACATCGTGACGCACTCCACCACCAAGTATATGGACGGACACGGCGCCGCGGTGGGCGGCTGCATCGTGGACAGCGGAAAGTTCGACTGGACCAAATACCCCGAGAAGTTCCCCGGGCTGTGCACTCCGGACGAGAGCTATCACGGCGTGACTTACACCGAGCGTTTCGGGCTGGCGGGCGCGTTCATCACCAAGGCGACGGCGCAGCTCATGCGCGACTTCGGCGCCATCCAGTCTCCGCAGAACGCATTTCTTTTGAACCTCGGGCTTGAGAGCCTGCACGTCAGGATGCAACGCCATTGCGAGAACGCCCTCAAAATGGCGCAGTTCCTTGCAGGGAGCGAGTATGTCGGGCACGTCACCTACTGCGATCTGCCCGGCGACAAATATCACGAAGTGGCGAAGAAGTATCTCCCTCACGGCTCCTGCGGCGTGGTCAGCTTCACCGTGAAGGGCGGCAGAAAGGCGGCGGAGAACTTCATGAAGCACCTGAAACTCATCGCCATCGAGACGCACGTTGCGGACGCCAGATCCTGCTGTCTGCATCCCGCAAGTTCCACCCACCGTCAGATGACGGACGCGGAGCTCGCAGCCTGCGGAGTGTCCCCGGACCTTGTCCGTCTCTCCTGCGGCATCGAGAACGCGGACGACCTCATCGCCGACGTCAGGCAGGCGCTTGAAGCCGCGCACGCCTGAGCACTTTCCCTCGCGGCAGGCGAGGGGAGCGGACGCCGTCCCGCATATGACGGCGAAGACAAAGTGACTACGGAGGCAATATGCCCATCATCATTCCGAAAGACATACCCGCCTATGCGTCGCTGCGCAGCGAGAAGATCTTCGTCATGGACGCGGAGCGCGCGGGCACGCAGGACATCCGCCCGCTGGAAGTCGCCATCGTCAACCTCATGCCCACAAAAGAGGTGACGGAGACCCAGCTCATGCGGCTGCTCGGCAACACTCCTCTGCAGGTGAACATCCACCTCATCGGGACGGCGAGCTATAAGAGCACGCACGTCTCCGAGGCGCACATGCAGAAGTTTTACCGTTCCATTTCGGAAGTGAAAAAGATGAAGTTCGACGGCATGATCGTCACCGGCGCGCCCGTGGAGACCATCCCATTCGAAGAGGTCAAATATTGGAACGAACTTGTCGAGATCATGGACTTCGCGCGCGAGAACGTCACCAGCACCATCTACATCTGCTGGGGGGCGCAGGCGGCGATGTATCACTTCTGGGGCATAGGCAAGCAACTCCTTGACAAGAAGCTCTTCGGGGTGTTCGCCACCCACGCCATGCAGGAGAACGATATGCTCCTGAAGGGCATGGACGACACCTTCTTCATCCCGCACTCCCGCCACACCCGCGTGGACGAAGAGGCGGTGCGCGCGTGCCCTGACATCAAGGTGCTGGCGTCCTCTCCCGAGGCGGGCATCTCCATCGCGAAGACGCACGACAACCGCATGTTCTTCTTCACGGGACACGCGGAGTACGACCGCTTCACCCTGAAAAACGAGTACGACCGCGACCGCGCAAAGGGGCTTAGCATCGAGCCCCCGAAGAACTATTTCGTCAACGAAGAGCTCGGCATCGTGGACATGAAGTGGCGCTCCACCGCCAATCTTCTCTTCTACAACTGGCTGAACTATTACGTCTATCAGGTCACGCCGTACGAGATTCATTCCGTGGGTTCCGTCCCCGCCTCCGAGTGAGCTCGCCGGCAAAACCGATATGCACTTCAGGGCCGCCCCCTTTCGGGGCGGTCTTTTGCTGCCCGGAGAGGGCGGCGGGACAGCGGCAATTTGATGAAGCATCGTGCCTTACGGGGGACTGCGGCAATTTGAAGAGGCGCGCCTGCAAGACGCCTTTATGCGGGCATCGGCGGCGCCGGACCCGGTCCGTATAATTCCGGTCCGGAAGTGAAAACATCGAGATTTTATTTTTTCCAATCTTGAACTTGTGTATGTTATCTGCTATACTGTATATATAACCATCCCAAGGGGGGGGATAATATGAAACTGTTTCTCGACGAAGTGACGTCCAAAGAACAGGTGCTCGCGGACATGAACACCATGAACGCTTTCGGCGGCGGCGACCGTCTCACCGGCACTCGGGGACAGCGCGATTACTGCGCGTGGCTGAGGCGCGAGATAGAGGCGATGGGCATCCCCGTGGAGAGAAAGGAGTACACCTTCGACCGCTGGGGCGCGAAGGAGTGGTCTCTCACCGTGGACGGCAGCCCCGTGCACGTCTCCTCGCCCTTCCATTACAGCGGCTTGACGGGGGGGGGAGGGTGTGACGGCGAAACTCTGCGCCGTCTGCAACAACCCTCTCGATTTTCAGCGCGCACGCGGGAAGATCGCGGTGTGTCACATAAAGAACCTTTCCCTCATCAGCAGCAAGGTGGCGTTCAACAAGCGCAATTCTTTGCCCCGCGACCTCGAAGTGGAGAAGAGCTACCGCGGGCCGGTCAGCACGTCTTTCGTCAAGACCCTGCTCACTTTCCCCTTCCTCAAAGCGGCGGGGATGAAGGGTATGATCTGCGTGTGGGAGGACATGTCCGATGCGATGGTGGAAGGGCAGTGCCTCAACTTCATCCTCTCCTATCTCGGGGTGCCCGTGCTGTGGGTGAACGAGACGGAGGGCAGGAAGGTCTTCGCCGCGGCGAAGGCGGGCAAGAGCGCGACGCTGCGCCTCACCGGTGAGATGGAGAAGGGAGCGGTCACCGAATCCTTCCACGCCATCGTCAAGGGTACGGGCGACACGAACGAGGCGATCATCGTCAACACGCACACGGACGGGTGCAACTTCTCGGAGGAGAACGGCGGCGTCGGGATGCTCGCGATGCTGCGCTGGTTCAAGGCGCATCCCCCGAAGCGCACCCTCATCTTCGCGTTTGTGACGGGGCACTTCCGTCTGCCCGTCTTCAGAGTGGGCGTGATGACCTCCAACCAGGCGACGGGGAGATGGCTCAAAGACAACAAGGAGCTTTGGAACGGCGGGAAATATAAAGCCGTCGCGGGGTGTTCCGTCGAGCACCTCGGCTGCACGGAGTGGAAGGACGCGGACGGCGTGTACAAAAAGACGAACGACGTCGACGTCGAGCTCGTCTACACCGGCAACAAGAGCATGGACGCCGTCTATTACGAGGCTGTGAAGGGCAGAGACCGCCTCAGGACGATGACTCTGAGGGGGCACAACACCATGCACTTCGGCGAGGGACAGCCCCTTTCGAAGAAGGGCATCCCGGAGATCGCACTCGTCACCGCGCCCGACTATCTGTGCTCGGTGGACTACACGGGCGGGAGCCACATGGACAAGTTCGACATCGACCTGATGTATGAGCAGATCCACACCTTCGTCAGGTGCGTCGAGATCCTGGACGGCATGACGAAGAAGGAGATCGGGCGTTCGCAGCCTTATTCGGTGGGGCTCGGCAGGCTGAAATGACCGTCCTGCGGCGATAGACCGCGGCGCGGAAACAAAAGACGTCCTCTTACGGGGACGTCTTTTTCTGTCTGCCGCACGGACGCGGGCGTTGCGCCGCGCTCATTGCTCCGCCGTATGCCAGACCGGAATAATACGAACCAGCCTCGGAGCAATTCTTTTCGGCGCTTTTGCACAG